>Ga0116174_10001553_pt1 | contig 20706 bp, 22 predicted proteins | sample AD_UKC087_MetaG_FD_89801 | JGI IMG/M metagenome (GOLD analysis project Ga0116174, IMG submission 89801) | Active sludge microbial communities of municipal wastewater-treating anaerobic digesters from USA - AD_UKC087_MetaG | ecosystem: Engineered > Bioreactor > Anaerobic > Digestate | place: USA...
GCTGCCCCTCATTTATCCACAGTCTTCTCGACGGTGTTGATATACGAAGCGCCAGCTACACCTTCAATATGCTGCTCATCGCCTTCGTGCTGAACTACGCCGCCTACTTCGCGGAGATATTCCGCGGCGGTATCGAGGCTATCCCCAAGGGACAGTATGAAGCCGCAGGAGCCCTTGGCTTCAGCCGTATGCAGACCTTCTTCCGCATAATCCTTCCACAGGTAATAAAGAGAGTAGTCCCCGCCAGCTCCAACGAGATAATCACACTGGTAAAGGATACCTCTCTCGCTTCCGCTATCCCCTACATGGAGATCATGTACATCGCCAAGAAGCAGGTCCCCACCTACGCTTCTCTCCTGCCCCTTTTCATGGCAGGCGTGTTCCATTTCGTATTCGCAACAGTGCTGACGCTTTTATTCGGATATATCGAGAAAAAGCTCAGCTACTACAAGTAAGGAGGTGCAGCAGCTATGGCTATGCTTGAAGTAAAGAACCTTTCAAAGAGCTTCGGCGACCTTGAGGTGCTCAAGGACATCTCCTTCAATGTGGAAAAGGGAGAGGTCGTGGCAGTCATCGGTCCCTCAGGAAGCGGCAAATCCACCCTTCTCCGCTGTATCAACCAGCTTGAACGTGCAGACGGCGGAGTCATCAACGTCTGCGGCACAGATATGCTTATCAAGAACTCCAGAGGAAAGACGGTCTATGCAGACGCCAGGACGCTCCGCGACATAAGGCTGAAAACCGGACTTGTATTCCAGAACTTCAACCTGTTTCCACACATGACAGTTCTCCGCAACATCACGGAAGCTCCCGTGTGCGTACTCAAGGAGGACAAAGCAAAGGCAAAGGACAAGGCAATGGCTCTGCTGAAAAAAATGGGACTTGAAAGCAAGGACAAGTCCTATCCCTGCGAGCTTTCGGGCGGTCAGCAGCAGCGTGTCTCCATAGCGAGAGCCCTTGCCCTCAATCCCGACATACTCTTCTTCGACGAGCCCACCTCAGCCCTTGACCCGGAGCTTACGGGAGAGATACTGAAGGTCATCAAGGAGCTTGCCGCGGAGGGCATGACCATGGTCATAGTCACCCACGAAATGGCGTTTGCCAGGGACGTAGCAGACAAGGTCATTTTCATGGAAAACGGATACATCGTGGAAATGGGAGCTCCGGAGCAGCTCTTCGGCGAAAACGCTTCCGACCGTGTACAGCAGTTCCTCAAACGTTTCAACAGCTGACAAACGCACATTAAAATAATAACCCCTGAGCGGTGATGATACCTCTCAGGGGTCTTGCTTTTATATATCCTTTATCATAGTGACATGAGGGCAGCCCTCGTCGTCACGGAGGTCGTCCGTAGCTGTATAGCCCAGCTTTTCGTAGAATTCCCTGACGCGGCACTGAGCCGAAAGTGAGATGCTTTTTCCGCCCATATCCTTAGCCTGCTTTTCAAGCTCCGTCACTATCCTGCTGCCCAGAGAAAGTCCGCGGTGATCCTTCATCACGGCTATCCTGCCGATGACGAAGCCGCCGTCCTCATCGTTAAAAAGCCTTCCCGTAGCCACAGGGACCTCACCGTCATAGAGTACAGCGTGTACCGCCTCGCCGTCAATTTCATCAAACTCGTTCCGGAAGCCCTGTTCCTTCATGAAGACAGCCTTGCGGATAGTGCGGCAGTCGCCGCTGAGCCCGTGAAAGATCTTTACTCCGATATCCATATCACAGCACCTTGGAAAGGAACTGCTTCAGACGGGGATTCTGAGGATAATTGAAGAAGTTGTATGGATCGTTCTCCTCAGCGATAACACCGCCGTCTATGAACAGCACTCTTGAAGCCACCTCTCTTGCGAAGCCCATTTCGTGAGTTACAACCACCATGGTCATTCCCTCCTCGGCAAGCTGCTTCATGAGGTTCAGCACCTCTCCAACCATTTCGGGATCAAGAGCCGAGGTAGGCTCGTCGAACAGCATGACATCCGGGTTCATCACCAGAGCTCTTGCAATGGCGATACGCTGCTTCTGACCGCCTGAGAGCTGATTTGGAAAGGCGTCTGCCTTATCGGCAAGTCCCACCTTTTTCAGCATTGCCTTAGCGCTCTTTTCAGCCTCGCTCTGGGACATGAGCCCCAGCTTTACGGGAGCAAGAGTGAGATTTTTCATAATGCTGAGATGAGGGAACAGGTGGAAGTGCTGGAACACCATGCCCATTTTCTCCCTTATCTCGTAAAGGCGCTTCTCCGAGACCTTTGTAAGGTCCTCGCCCTCAAAGACGATACTGCCCGATGTAGGCTGCTCAAGCCTGTTGAGGCAGCGGAGGAAGGTACTCTTTCCAGAACCCGAGGGACCGATTATGACTACCTTTTCGCCCTTTTCTATCTTAGTGGTGATACCTTTCAGGATATGCTGCTTTCCGAAGGATTTCCTGAGATCATTAACCTCTATCACTCTTAGCCAGCCTCCTTTCCAGTCTTGACACCAGATAGGTCATGAACATGACTATCACAAGGTATATCAGCGCAACTGCGATAAGGGGCAGGAACGCCTCATAAGTAACGCTTCTGATGATATCGCCGCCCTTGGTAAGGTCCTCGAGAGCGATATAGCCTGCCACAGAGGTCTCCTTCAGAAGAACTATGCACTCGTTTCCGAGAGCAGGGAGCACGTTCTTGAATGCCTGGGGCATAATGATATATATCATAGTCTTGCGGTAGTTGAGACCGAGACTTGCTCCCGCCTCAAACTGCCCATTGTCTATGGACATTATACCCGAGCGGACAATCTCCGCCACATAGGCAGCGGAATTGAGACCGAAGGCAAGTATTCCCACAAACATCTTGTCAATACGCACCGAGGCGAAAATGACATAGTAGATTATGAGAAGCTGAACCATTACAGGGGTTCCCCTGATAACGGTAAGATAAATTTTTGCAAAGAAATTCAGGATCTTCATTTTTCCCGTCTTGTCGTGGGCAGCGCGTACAATGGCTATAAGGAAGCCCAGCGCCATACCAAGCAGCACGGCAAAAAACGTTATGATAAGCGTATTCTTCAGACCATTCGTGAGGTACTTCCATCTGTCGCCCTCAATGAAGGTGCTGTGAAGCTTATCCATAAAATCGCTCAATAAGCTCACTCCTTAATTTAAGTGTCAGTCCTCTATTACAACGATGACCTGCTTTGAAACTGCATAGCCCTGAGTGAAGGAAACGTTCTCCTCGCGCTCGGGAGTTACAGACATACCTGCCACACCTACGTCAGCCTTACCTGAATTTACAGCAGCGATAATGGAATCGAACTCCATGTTGTCTATCTGGAGAGTCATAGCCAGCTCATCGCAGACAGCATTCATGATATCCACGTCGATACCTACTATCTCGCCGTTCTCCATGCTCTCATAGGGCGGGAACTCGGCGTTTGTAGCCATAACGAGAGAATTTGACCTCTCTATGTTCGTGTCGGGCTTATAGCTGATATGATCCGGATTGCTTCCTATCCAGTGCCTCATGATACGGTCGATAGTGCCGTTCTCCTTGAGCTTTGTAAGAGCCTCGTCGATCTTCTCGCCCAGCTCGTCATTACCCTTCTTGTAGGCAATGGAGTACTCCTCCTCAGCGAAGGCATCGGGAAGTATCTGGAGCCCCTTGTTCTTCTTGACGAACTCCTGAGCGGGCTCAGAATCGATGATAACTGCGTCTATCTTGCCCTGCTTCAGAGCCTGGATAGCGTCAGCACCCTTGTTATAGCCCTCAACCTATGCATTCTCAACGTCCTGAGCAAAAATATAGCCTGTTGTTCCCAGCTGAGTACCGATGCTCTTCCCCTTAAGGTCATCTGCACTGTGCACTGTGTTTTCAGGAGCACCGCAGCCTGTGAGGCAGGCAGCAAGAAGCACGCCTGCGGACATTACGCTTAATAATTTTTTCATAGAATTACCATCCTTTCAGATAAAACATCTCATATTTCACATTATAATTGATTTCTTTTCAAATTTCAATACTTTTCCCCGAATATATCCAATTTGTAACCTATTTGCGCAAAAACCGCTGTCTGCATATTTACAGACAGCGGCGCTTGTATCAGAGTATGTTTTCTCCCTCGCCCATAACGGGGATTATTACAGCCTTTGCGTCTTCAAGATGGAATATCATCATCTTGTTGCCTGTGTTGTCATTGTAAATGTCTCTGAGGTGAGGAGCTCCATCCAGAGCAGCCTCTGCGTATTTGGGATCAGTCTCGAAAACAGCCTTTCCTGTGTATCGGAGCCACTTTCCGTCGGGCTTGCAGGCGGCTATCTCGCAGAGGGGCGAAGCAATGAGCTGCTTGTAAACGTCCTTGAAATCGCCCACGCCAAAGAGTACCTTTCCGTCCATTTCCATGTGAAGTCCCAGAGGTCTCAGCTTAGGCTGGTCGCCGTCCTTTGTAGCCAGGAAGAAAATTCCTGCTTCGTTGAGAAAATCGTTGAGTTTGCTCATAAAATATACCTCCTTATGCACATTTCGTGCTTATTAGTCATCAAAAAGCGGAGTTGAGAAATATCTCTCTGCGGTATCGGGAAGGATAGTTACAACAGTCTTTCCCTCGCCCAGCTTCTCAGCAAGCTTCAGTGCAGCTGCCACGTTGGTACCGCTGGAGATACCGCACATTATGCCCTCCTTGGAAGCTAAGTCCTTGGCGGTCTGTATAGCCTCCTCATCGGTAACTATGTAAATATCGTCATATATCTCCTGGTTGAGTATATCGGGGATTATACCGTCGCCTATTCCCATCTGGAGGTGGGTGCCGATGTTGCCGCCTGCAAGTATTGCAGCATTTTCGGGCTCAACAGCCCATATCACCATATCCGGATACTGAGCCTTGAGAGCCTCGCCGATACCTGTGATGGTACCGCCTGTACCGATGCCTGAGCAGAAGCCGTCTATCTTCACCGCAGACTGCTCCAGTATCTCAAGAGCTGTGTGGTACTTATGTGCGCCGATATTGTTGATATTGGCGAACTGCTGGGGTACGAAGACATTCTCGTCCTCCTCAGCCATTCTAAGGGCAGTATCAAGGCACTCCTGGATACACTTGCCGATATCGCCGTCATCGTGTATGAGCATTACCTCAGCACCGTAGTGGTTCACCAGCTTGCGGCGCTCCTCGCTGACGGAATCGGGCATTATGATGATGGTCCTGTAGCCCTTTACCGCACCCACAAGAGCGAGACCAATGCCCTGATTGCCGCTGGTAGGCTCAACGATAATGGTATTCTCCTTTATTTTACCCTCCATTTCGGCATGGCGGATCATATTGTAAGCGGTACGGGTCTTGATAGAGCCGCCCACATTGAGTCCCTCGAACTTGACGAGTACATCTGCATTGCCTTTTTTGTTCATGCGGTTGAGCTTAATCATGGGAGTATGTCCCATTGCTTCAAGAATATTATTGTATATCATTATAAGTTCTCCTTAAACGGCTTTTCAGCCCTATAGTCACATAACATTACTATTATACAATAAATCTGACTAAAACGCAAGGATTTTTTCAGTTTCCGAAAAACAGATACAAATATAGTTGGTTAAGACTAACATTTATATTTCATTCATACTGCTTTTCCTCAATGGACGCCAAAAGTCCCGAGTGCTTATAGAGCCTGATGATGTAAGTCTTTTCGCGGTCAAGAGTTTCCTCAAGCTCCTTCCCCTCCTTTTCCGAGACCTGAACGATTTTTTCATAGCTGCTGTCCTCCAGTACACTGAACCTGTAGGTCAGACTGCTGTGCCTTCTGCTGTTATAGCGTCTGCTCGTTATAGCGTAGGAGATGGAGTCGGTGCCGATATGTGCGCCGCTTACCTCCACAGCAACGGTCTCACCCCCGGTCATATCCATAAATGTGCTGCCCGCAAAAGCTGCGTAGGACAGATTGTCAAACCTGGGAAAATCATTGATACTGCGCTGGGAATGCAGAGCCGTTTCCCTTACGCCGAAGGACATATACATCAGAAACAGGAAAACGTAGAGCAGCACGAAGCCTGCGATTCTGCCTGCCTTGCCCTGCTTTTTCTTCTTTTTGTGGGAGCCGTACTTCTTCTCCATAGTATCTGCCGCAGTCACAAGGGGCTCACTGCGCTTTATGAGCATTATCCTTCCCAGAGCCACTCCGAAGGACACCTCTGCCGCCAGTCCAAGTATTATGCGCAGCAGTGAGAACAGGAACACTGCCCTCAGTCCCTTCTCCCCCGTCATGACATCGGGCTTGAACAGGACTCTGTGCAGGATAGAGACAATGAATGCTGCCACAGCAGCAATAAAGGCAAACTTATCACGTTTCCAGATCTTTTCTTCGTGCTCAAAAGCCTTTCTTCTTGCCTCGGCTGCCTTTTTATTACTCATATCAGTCCCACTCATTTCTTCAGTTAACAGTAAGGAACGCCGAAAAGGCGTTCCTTGTAATGCTTATATAAATTATTCCTCAGCCGCAGCGAACTGGCTCTCGTGACGAGTGAAGAAATCCGTTCTGGGAGGCAGGAACTTCAGCTTGTGGTTCTCGCCTGTGAAGTAGTTTACAGGCTCAAGGATAGTATCCCATGACCAGATACGCTCATCGACCTCCAGATACTCGCGGAGCTTCTCTGTGCCGAATGGAGCCGTTGGGTGCAGGAGCACACCTGCTATCCTTATCATGTAGAACAGGTTGGCAAGGGACTGCTTCAGTACTTCCTTGTCGGGATAGTCGCCTGTGAGCGCCTTAGCCATGTACTTGCTTCCGTTGCGGATATAGCTGTCCAGAACGTAGGTACACTGGTGGAAAGCAAACTTGGACATATGCCTCTCGTAATCAAGCACAGCCTTCTTTGCCTCCTCGCGGAACTTCTCCTCGGGAGCGTTGTCGGGCATGATGCCGTCCAGCTCCTTCTGAGCGGTATAGAAAGCAGTTCTTATCATACGGTTGTATACATTCGAGAGGAGCAGACCGTCCTTTACAACAGGATCCGCGTCCTCGGGCTTAGCATCGGGATTGTAGGGCTTGGGCATAAAGCTTACGGAGCGCTGACCCAGACCAAGTCCCAGCCAGTGCATACGGAGCTGCTCGGGAGTATAGTGCTTGAGCAGGTCGTCAGCCATAGGCGGCTTTACAGCGCCTGAGCTGGAAGCCTTCTTGTCGAGGAAAAGAATGTGGTGATTTGCCACGATAACAGGCATCTGGAGCTCTCCCTCGGCAGGGTCGGCAGTCTTGGTATCGCTCTCCTGCTGAGCCATCCACATAGCAGGCTCGGCAATTCCGTAGAAGTAGATGTTGTCCTGACCGACGAACTGATATACAGTCGAGTCCTTGCTGCACCAGTAGTCCTTCCACTCGTTAGTGTCATGACCGATGGACTCCAGATAGGTCTCTGTAAATGAGATAGGAGCCCAAAGTGACTCAGGCCATACCCATACGGTAAGACCGTCAACGCCGTCCATAACAGGCGCAGGAACGCCCCACTCGATATTTCCTGTAAGGCGGAAAGGAACGAGTGTCTTTCCTGTACGGTAGCGTATGCCGTTCTCGGTGAGAATGCGGCAGGCTTCATCACAGTCGGAAAGCTTGGTGAACTCTATTGTAAATGAGGGCTTCTTGGGCTCCTCAAGGTACTCATGTGCAGGCATGGAGTCCTTCAGCTCCATGTACTTTTCCTCAAACTCGCGCTTTATGTAGATAACGGGGTTCTTGAGGAACTCGTCAATGGTCTTCCACACAACGGGACGGATGTCCTTGCGCTTTTTCAGCTCCTCCACCCAGTCCTTCATGAGCTGCTCATAGTCGCGGAGCCTGAAATACCAGTTGGTAACGGGCTTCATTGTGGGAGTCTCGCCTGTCAGGGTGCTGACGGGGTTGATGAGGTTCTCAGGCATATACTTATGACCCATATCGCACTCATCTGCGTAGCCCTTTTCAGAGGTACAGCCGTCAACGGGGCACTTTCCAATTACCTGTCTGCCGTTGAGGAACACACCAGCCTTCTCATCGAAGAACTGCATGGTGGTTATGCGGTCCAGCTGTCCCTTCTTGTGGAGTGAGCTTATGAAGCGGTCGGTAACTGAGGCGTGTATCTCCTTGGAGCGTCCCAGACCGGAAGCTGCGAACAGATTGGGAGAGATGCCGTAAGCATCAAGAGTCTCCTGCTGCTTGTCGTGGTTTCTCTGAACGAAATCCTCAAGTGAGCCCTCGAACTCGCCGTTCTTGACCTTTACGCGCCAGCCCTCTGCAATGGGAGAGCCGTAGCAGTCTGTACCGCCCACGAATATAACATTGTCCTTGCCTATACGGTCGCGCATGAAGCGTGCGAAGGTGTCCGCAAAAACGAACATACCGCCCACATGACCGAAGTGGAGCTCCTTGTTGCCATAGGGCATACCGCCTGTGACGATACATCTTTTCGGGAACACAGGACGGGGTATCTCAAAATTCTTCTTTTCCTTTTTATCTGACATTTTTATTACCTCTTTATATAATTCATAATTAAGAATTCATAATTCATAATTGTGGTGTCCGCTATCGCGGACGGATTTGAATAATTTCAGGCGACCATTAATTATGCATTATGCATTATGAATTATGCATTATGAAAAAGCCTGAAGGCGCTTGCGTGTTATCTCCTCGCCGAGAACATGGCTGACTTCCCAGATATCGGGAGCATTTGCGTGTCCTGTGAGAGCGATACGGAGCATATTTGTGATGTGGACTATGCTTCCCCTGAACTGGTCGGGGTTCTTCTTGTAGTCCTTGGGCTTTACAGCAAAGCCCATCTCCTCGGTGATAGCCTTTACCTTGTTGAACCATGCAGCGGAATCGTCGCTGTGGTCATAAGATGCAAGGTACTTGCCGAAGAATTCCTTAACGGTTGCCTCGTCGCACTCCTCGGGCATATCATCGGTCACTCTGAAGGTCTCATCGTAGTAGAAGCTCATGAAGTCGCAGGCCTGCTTCCAGGTCTCGATGTCACGTCTGGGCTTTGCACCGCCTCTGCCCACATTGAGAGCAGCAAGAGTTCTCTCGGGATACTTCTTTATAAGGGCTGCAAACTCGTCATTGTACTCCTCGCACCACTCCAGCCAGCCGTCAAAGACCTGCTGTGCAGGCATACGGCAGATAACGTTCTTGGAGATATCGCGGAGCTTGTCCAGGTCCACCAGAGCGCCCGAAACGGACATCTTGTCCAGTGCATAGGGGAAGTCATGGTAATCAGCCTCGGGATTTGCGATACGCCACTCCTCGTAGTTGGAATTGAGGAGAGTGAGCAGGAACTCCCAGATAGCGTCTCTGCTTATTCCCTCCTGCTGATAGTAAGCCAGCGCCAGCTCGGGGTCCTTACGCTTTGAGAGCTTGCGCTTGCCTCCTGTCTCGCCGTCTATCTTCATGAGGATAGCGGTGTGGCAGTATTTAGGCTGCTTCCAGCCGAGAGTATTGAACAGCTCAACGTGCATAGGCAGAGAGGATATCCACTCCTCGCCGCGGATAACATGAGTTGAGCGCATGAAATGGTCGTCGATAACGTGGGCGAAGTGGTATGTGGGGATACCGTCGCTCTTGAGGAGAACGAAATCCATGTTGTTTCTGGGCATTTCCAGCTTGCCGCGGATAGCGTCCTCAACGGCTATGGTCTCGCCTGTCTCCTGACCTCTGAAGCGCAGCACCCACTCCTTGCCCTCGGCGATATTTGCCTTAACTTCATCTATGGTAAGGTCACGGCACTTTGCATACTTACCGTAAACTCCGGGATTTTCCTTGTTAGCGGTCTGCTGCTCGCGGACAGCCTCTATCTCCTCGGCAGTCATGAAGCAGGGATAAGCCAGACCTCTCTCTGTGAGGAGCTTTGCGAAAACGTGGTATATCTCCTTACGCTGACGCTGTCTGTAGGGGCCGTAGCTGCCGTTGTCGCCATCTGCGGTAGCGCCCTCGTCAAAGTGAACGCCGAAGTAGTCCATAGCGTTGATGACGGTCTCAACAGCGCCCTCCACCTCACGCTTATTGTCGGTATCCTCAATTCTCAGGTAGAAAACGCCATTTGACTGGTGAGCGATACGCTCGCCGATAATAGCGTTGTAGAGGTTGCCAAGGTGAACGAAGCCTGTGGGGCTGGGTCCTATACGGGTAACGCAGGCGCCCTCGGGGAGCTGTCTTTCGGGAAAACGAGCATCGATATCCTCGGGAGTTTCCTTAACATCGGGGAAAAGAAGTTCTGCAAGTGCCTTAAAGTCCATAATATCAATCCTTTTGTAAATTCTGAGCCTGTAAAGGTACAGGCAATATTTATTTAATTATACCACATAGCTCCGCCAAAGTCAATGACTAAAAAACGCAGTGAAAACCCGCTTGACAGACCGCAGAATGTGCGGTATAATACGGATATACGATACACTCTCTTATATTCAACAAAAAGGAAGATCATGAATTATAAATTTCCAGGAGGGAAACGTTCCCCGATCATAATACCGATATTAATAGCCATTCTGATATTCGGCGGCGAGACCGTAGGAACTATTGTTTTCATCGTCGGCGCCGTAGTAGTTGCAGTATGGCTCTATGATCTTCTCAGCAGTATTTTCACGGGCAGCAGCGATGAGCACTTCAACAATGAAGATAATGACAAATATCATGACAGGTACGAAGAATAAAAAAGCTCCCCTCGGTAAGACAGATACCTATATAGAAGTTTTGCCCCTGAGTGTTACAAAGCACTCAGGGGCATTGTGCATATTTATGTTGCTTAGCTAAATCAGAATTTATTTGAAATAAGCGGTATCAAACTCCTCACCACTGTTCAGCTTATCCAGTAATTCCAGCAATCCTTTCTGACCATGAATCTCCATCCATTCGCTGACTTCATGTTTCGCATTCAGATAGCGGAAACGCCTGTCTTCTACCGTTCCAGCATAGAATTCAGGACCTGTATCCATATCTTCAAGAGGAAGTGCGTTCTTTCCGTTATCAGTCTGTTCAATCCATGCATCCAGCCCATATTGCTCACGATAATCATTTTGCGTGGCAAGTCCCTCATCAAACCATGTAGGAATCCCTTTCAGAGAATTTGTATTCAGGCGGGTATGCAGCTCCGCATGAGTGAGTTCATGTGCTATTATGTCAATATTAAGGTATTCATCTGAAACAGAAATGTAGTTTTTCTTCGGATCAAATATTGAGGTTTTCGTATCATGATCTCCGCCGAGCTTTGAAAGCAGATTATCATCATCACAGATGATTACGATCGTTTTAGATGTATCGGTACACTGTAATTCTCCGAAAAACGCTCTGTCCCGTGCTAATGCATCTTCCGTGATCTGAATCGCTTCTTTGATATTACCGGAATAGTTTTTATTCGCATAGATATGATCTGCTGCCTTTTCAAAGGAACTGCGGTACGGAACTGACATTCGATAGCCTAAATCCGTAAATTGAAAAAAACAGACAGCCGCCAGCAGCAACAACAGTATCAAAGAAATACAACAGCATAATATGATTTTCTTCTTTGATTTCACTTTCATGTTCATTTCTCCTGTAAATTCCGATTTTTGTCAGTAACAATTATAGCACATCATCTCTGTACTGTCAATAGAAACGCCATAGTACTTCTGACCTTACATCAGAAATACTATGGCGTAAAACTTCTTTATGCGTACTGTTCTTATGAGGGGAGCCTGACTTTTTGTTCAGGGCTGTAACTCAATAAACATGAGTTTCCAGAGTAGTACCGCAAAGACTGCAGTAGACTGTCTCTATGCACATATAATATACATAATTATATCCTATCGGGATACGGTATACATCATATTTTGAAGCAACATGGTAGCTTCCGCCGTGGCAATGAGTACAGCTGGCGGCATAAGCTGTGAGTGTGTTGTCCGACTTCGGAGCGAAATTCTTAGTGACGACCGAGCCTGCGCCGAGAAGTACGAATGCGAGTTCAGTTGCTGAGAGTCGTTTGAGTTTGTGTTTCATTTGTACCAAGTCCTTTTCATAATATTTAAGGTCACAAGACCTTATGAGCAGAGTATAACACAATAGTTCAAGAATGCCAATAGTTTTTGTGCACAAAGCCGCATTCAAAAAAGGCTCTCCTTTTTTTCAAGGAGAGCCTTTCTGTAAACATATTTATGACTGATTATTAAACTACCTTTGTATATGCGAGGCTGATCCATCCCCTGATAGTCAAGCCCCAGCCATTCTGCTTCTTGAAAACAGTAACTACATCGCCGTAATTATAAGCACCGACCTTTTCATAGCTTGTGCCGGGTCCCTTTCTGATGTTGAGGCCTGTGTTTGAGGTCACCTGTCTCCTTTCCCAGAACTTCAGGCCGTCAATGATAGAAGCGTCTGCCTCCACCGAATTAACGATGCTGAGCTTTGAATCCTTTGTATTGAGTGCAGAAGGTACAACAACGCAGGCTGCCATAGTTACAGCTGACATAGCTGCACAAAGATATTTTTTACTGTAGTATTCATTGATTTAAGTCCTTTTCTTAGTTTGATTGATTGATTGTTCTGATAATGAGTTCATGCGCATAAACTACATCTGAGATTATAACATAATGCGCAGCATTTGTCAATAGCAAACACGAACTATTTCACCTTATCACGTTGTTTTCGACTCAAGGAACTTCACCAGCATATTCCATGTTGTGCAGTCCACGCAGCCACTTTCGGGAAGTCCGCAGCACCCCCTGAACACTCTTACCGCCTCGGCAGTTTCCTCACCGTACTCACCGCTGACGGCTATTTTCGGCATATTGTCATACCAGGCGGCAGCCTTCCACAGCATGGCCTGGATAATGTACACCAGTTCGCCGCTGTCACCTATGTCCAGGGTGAAGCCTTTGGAGGGAAAGGCGTGATATGCCGCAGGCTCTCCATCAGTAAGCTCTCTGTAAACCTCAGCTATCAGATCCCATGTGTCGGAGTCCGTGTCCCCCGTAACGGGGAGCCCGTATTCACGCTGAAAAGCCTCCACCGCCTGTCTGGTGTCATTTCCGTAGACGCCGTCAGGGAGCACCTGTGGTATCCTCCCTCCCATCATAGCTATACCGCAGAGCATCTCCTGAAGCTCGCGGATATGTTCCTTTCTCTGTTCATCTGTATATGGCATATATTTCTCCCTTTATCAATGCGAAAAGCGTAATTATTATGGTTTCATTCCTTCCTGCAAGCTCGGGACGCCGAGGGCGGCGTCCCCTACTTAATTGTGTAACCGGGGTTCTGGTAGGGGCGCTTGTCAAAGCCGAAGCGCAGGTCTGAGTAAACTCCCGCTATCCTGTCCCAGGTCACCGCTCCCACTATTCCCGACGGGTCAATTCCGAACTGCCGCTGAAAGGCGGTGACGGACTGCCTTGTGAGGGGACCGAAATAGCCCGTGTCGCTGACCGCAGGAATATCGGGATAGCTTCTGTTTATATAGGTGAGATACTGCTGTATAGTCCTCACCGAATCCCCTCTCGCCCCCTCGCGGAGAACAGTTCCCGGATAGAGGGCAACGGCGGTATACTGGGAAGGCACCGACTCCGCAATGCCTTCATAGGCGCGGTAGAGGTCATTCCTTGTGGCTCTGTCCACCACACCTGTCTGGGGAAGCCCGAACACTCTCTGGAAGGACTTTACGGAGCGCTCGGTCTGCTCTCCGAAATATCCCGTTATCTCCACGGGAATGACAGCCTCGTAGTATGCGCCGATGACCGCAAGATAGTATTGCAGCATACTCACCTCTATGGACTGCATACCTATGCGGAGCTCCTCCGCGAACTGAGGAGATATCTCCTCGAAGCGCACACCCTCGGAGTCCAGCTCCGCAAGACGCTTGACGCTGGTATAGATGTAGGTTATCCTGTACCAGGTGGCGGCATTGACCGTCCCCGTTACCTCCAGCCCGAAGACCTGCTGGAACTTAGTGACCGCCGCCTCGGTAGCGCTGTCGAAAATACCGTCGGCGGCGGGTATCTTGGGTATGGCAGGAAAGTTTCCAGATATACGGTTGAGCCAGACCTGTATGTACTTCACATCATTTCCGAAGGAGCCGTTTTTCAGCTCCGTATCTGGGAATGAGGGCATGGCAGTCTGAACGGGAGCATTTTTCACGATGTCGATGTCCTCCCCGTAGTAGTACTGCAATATTTCATAGGGAGTATACCCGCGGTTGGCAAGGGTCACGGTGCCCCACTGAGAAAGTCCCGCGCAGGTGGTAGTGGTGCCGTTGCAGAAGGCGGTGAACAGCGGCTCCACTCTGCCCTGCCGCCGCACATAGTCATTGAAAAGCTCATCGACAAGGTAGCTGATGTTCTCGAAATACTCCCGCCCGTTGATGAACTTCTGGTCAAACTGAGTAGTGGCGGTAATGTCGAAGCTGTACCCCCGTGAGCGGTACCACTCGGTGTAGATACGATTCAGCGCAAAGGACACAATGGCGTAGATATTGGCGCGGAGAGCGCTTTCCGGCCAGGTGGGGTATATCTCGCTGGAAGCCACGTTCTTGACATAGGAGGCAAAGCCCACGGTCACATCGGGAGCCTCCGAGTCGGGAAAGCCCAGGTGCACTGTGATAGTCTCGGGGATAAAGGGCGTACCTGTAAGCATAGGTCACTCCTTTCCGCCGCCGAAGCTTGGCTCCGCGTTGTAGTAGGTAACGGTCTCGTCGGAGCTGTCCGTCATGAGCGGCAGAGGTATGAGGTTGAAGTTCTGTACGGAGGTTATCCCCCGAGAACACAGGCACATCAACGCTCCTTGCGCGGAAGAAGCCCTCTGCGAACACGCTGATGTCAAAGAGGTTGTAGGGACGCTCCTCGGGAGAGGGCTCCTGTGAGTGCTCAAGGTCAGGAACGGGCAGGGCAAATTTTGGCGAAACACCGCTTTCATCGGTAACTCCCGAGGCAAGCACCAGTCTTTTCCCGTCCACAATAGCCGTGACCGCCACAAAGGCATCCTCAATTGCCGAGGAGTCGTCCCCTGTCCGCACATTCACCAGGATATAGCCCCTCTCGCTGCCCAGAAGGTCACCGCTGTCATACTCGGGAGGCACAACGTCCTCAGTTGAGTGGGTGCCGAGGTCCGTATCCAGCTCCGAAAGGTCGGGCTCGGGGAATCGGCTGTTGTAGTTCTCCGCCGCGCCGTTTGAGTCCTCCGCGGTATGCTCGGCATATACCGTATCATCATCAGCTGTTTTATCAGTCTCATATATCTCCCCGGAAACAGGCTCCGCAGCCCTTTCTTCCCCGGCGGAGGTGCTTCTGCTGTAGAGCCTCATGAGCTCCTGCTTGTATTTTTCTGTATCTGCGTCTCTGTACTGCATAATATCTCCTCCCGATAAATCCTATGCGTAACTGAGCAGAGTTATACCTCTTTACAAAAAGCCGCCCTTGTGATATAATTCTCTTTGTGGCATGAGCTGTGGGAAAAACCAATTATAAGGGAAACAGCTTTATGACCAACATAACACTATACATTGCAAAAAACGGGGTAATATAACAGTGGACGAACACTTTGAAAAAGTAATGGACCTTGCCTCACAGGGCAGATTTGAAGAAGCAAGAAAATACATACAGGAGGCGGACATTACCGCCAACCAGAAGGCGCGGTACAATATGTCGCTGTGGCGCATGGAGAATAACAGCATGAAGTATACTCCCGCACAGCCCGACATTCCAAAGCTGCCGGTAGTGTCAATGATACTGGGGTTTGTGCTCATCATTGCAGGCTTTTTCCTCAGTGGGAGCGCCCAGTCATTCATCATAATCACAGGACTGATAATGGCAGCCGCCGTACCCGCATTTTTTGTACTGAAAGAGAAAAAGCATAACGGTACAGAGACTGTCACCCGCACAGAACTGGCGAAGAAGTACACCGACGCGGAAGCAGACATGAACTTTCCCTGGCAGGTGCCGCGGCCCGCTGTCATCATCACGACCATTCTCGGCATCGGACTTCTTACAGCTGCCGCCTTCATATACGGCAACTCCTCGGGAGACATAAATGTTATTACCGCCCTGATACTCCTCACCGCCGGCTTTGCGGTAATGACACTGTCAAGGATACAGTCAGACAGCTTCAACGGTGCACTGATGTGGGGCACTATGGCAGTAAGTGCACTTTTTCTTACAGCCACCGCGGTGAACGCCATGCTGCTTGAAGGCAAGGCGGCATTGACCGCTGCATTTGCCATAGCAGGTTCAGCAGCACTGCTGCTGTATCCGCTGTGGTTCGTACTTATAAAGAAAGCGGTGTGCTCGGATACAGCTGAAGCGGAGTGTGTGGACGTACAGACGACACTCGGATACAAGGACTATCACCCCAGATACCGCGCCATATGGATGTATGAGTACAACGGCACCACCTACCTTCACAGGGACATGACCAGCTACAAGAGCCCTGTGTACAATGAAAGGAAGACCATAAGACTCTCCCCAAGGTATCCCCATAATATCTACACGGGGAAGCTTCCCGTATCAGCATTTTTTATCTCGGCGGCAGGCTTTTTCTTTCTGGCATTCCTGCTGCTCTTCCTCAAGCCCCTCATGTGAGGATAAGCCGAAATGATAAATAAAAACCAGGATAGGAGATAATATGAAAAATAAGACCGCAAAGGCGGCTGAAAAGAAGCCCCTTCCCCCGATACTGAAAAACAAATGGTACCTCTACATGACAGAGTTCTTCGCAGGAATGTCCGTCATGGCAGTGGAGCTTGGCGCCAGCAGGCTGCTCGCTCCCTATTTCAGCTCCTCCCAGATAGTCTGGACCATTATCATCGGCACTATCATGATAGCCATGGCGCTGGGAAATATCTACGGCGGCAGAAGCGCCGACAAGAACCCGGATCCCGACAAGCTCTACGGCAGGATACTCATTGCGGCAGTATGGATAGCAGCGGTGCCCTTCATCGGAAAGCTTGCTATCGCTGCCATAGCAGGACTGCTTGTAGTCACCGTGAATACCAACTTTCTCATATGGGCAGCCTTCATCACCTGCATGGTGGTGTTTGTCTATCCCCTTTTCCTGCTGGGAACCGTGACTCCCTCACTGGTAAAGTATACCGTGGACTCCCTTGACGACAGCGGAAGGACAGTGGGTACTCTGGGAGCCGCAAACACTATCGGCTCCATAATCGGAACCTTCGTCCCCACCTTCATCTCCATACCTGCGGTGGGAACAGCCGTGACCTTCCTCATCTTCGCAGGCATAATGCTGATAATAGGACTGGTCTACTTCATAAGCTCCAAGCGGGGCGCAGCAAAGACCGCCGTAGTCTCTGTGCTGTTCATCGTCTGCTGCTTTGCCTCTCCCTCCATGGGCTTCGCCTTCTGGGAAAAGGGACTTACCTACGAGGGCGAATCCGTATACAACTACCTTCAGGTCAAGGACGACGAGGATAACACCTACCTGTCCACCAACGTACTTTTCGGAGTTCAGTCCGTTTACGTAAAGTCAGGCGAGCTCTCGGATATGTACTATGACTATGCCATGGCAGCTCCCCTTATGACAGAGTCTCCCGATACAGCGGATATACTGGTGCTGGGCATGGGCACAGGCACCTACGCCAAGCAGTGCCTGAAGTATTTCAGCGGCGCTGAAGCCGAGGGTGTCGAGATAGACGATAAGATAACGGACCTTGCCCGCGAGTATTTCGAGCTTCCGCAGGAGATAAAGGTCACCACCTATGACGGCCGCGCCTTTCTGGCAGCCTGTGACAAGAAGTACGATGTCATCATGGTTGACGCATATCAGGATATAACCATTCCCTTCCAGATGTCCTCCGTGGAGTTCTTCACCCTTGTAAAGGAGCACCTCAACGAAGGCGGCGTCATGGTAGTGAATATGAATATGCGCTCCGAGAGCTCAGACGGAATAAACAACTGTCTTGCGGACACTATCTCCTCCGTATTCGGCAACGTAGTCACCATTGACGTGGCGCACTCCACCAACAGAGAGCTTTTCGCCTCTGACAGCGACAGCTTCCTTGACAGGCTCTCTGCAAACACCGACGCTCTCCCACAGGAGGACCTGCGGAACATGATGAGGATAGTAAAGACAGGACTTGAGCCCTACAAGGCAGGAGACCATATCCTCACCGATGACAAGGCACCTGTGGAGCTTCTGGGCATGAAGGTCATAGATGACATCATACAGGACGAGCTTGTGTACTACAAGCAGGCATTCAAGGAAAAAGGCATAAAGGGACTCCTTGAATAAACGGCTTTATGTGCTTAGTGGTTAGTGCATAGCGCTTAGAAATAACAATGTAGGGACGCCCCTCGGGCGTCCTGTTTTTTTATCTCTTCACTGCCATTTCAACCATCTGTTGTATCTTCTCAACTCACTATTGTAACCGCTCAACTCTGAGTACAGCTGCTTCTCGTTATTTTACAAAAAGTTATTGATTTGCCCCGAAACACGGTGTATAATAGTAGTATAATACTTCTTTTTAAGGAGCTGAGAACATGAAAAAAAGAATAGCATCACTCATGGCAGCTCTTGCTGTTACAGCCGCAGGCACAACGGCTTACGCAGCAAAAGCATAGGCTCCCGATGACCTGAAAGCACTGAGCAGCTTTCTCCTGGGGACCTCCGAAACAGGCAGCGCAGACCTTAACGAGGACGATGTCTGCGACGTATTCGACCTGATAGCCATGAGAAAAAGCCTCATCGCCGCTGTGGGAGACTACAAAGAGACCACAGTCAAAGCAACGGAGGAAAACGTGAGATTTATCAACCGCAATGTAGTATTGAACGACGTGACCTGGCTGGTACAGAGCGGAGCAGCCGTAGAGTTCAGCGTCTCAAGGGCAAAGACCGTATCAGTCACCCTCAACGGCAACGGCGCACAGAAGAATGACGAGGACCACCGTCCCAGGTATGCCATACTTGTAAATGACGAGCCCGTAAAGATAGAGTGTCTTGACGAGAGGGAAAAGGTCATAAAGGTGCTGGAGTCCGATACTCCCACCGACGCCACCATAAAGGTGATACATCTTTCCGAGGCAAACAACGGTTCTGTGGGAGTGAGCACCATAACCGTGGGCTCAGATTCAATACTCCCCATTGCCCCCACAAGCAGAAAGCCCCTGCACATCGAGTTCGTAGGCGACTCCATAACCTGTGCCTACGGCGTAGAGGGCAAGGACCAGTATGAGGGCTTCAAGACCACGACCGAGAACTTCCTCAAGTCCTACGCATATCTGACCGCACAGAAGCTGAACGCAGACTACAGCACAGCCTGCTACAGCGGCTACGGTGTGGTCTCCTCCTACTCCTCCGACGGAGTAAGACGGACTGACGGAATAATGAGCGAGCACTATGACAACGCCGCCGCCAAGTCCCCCTACAATATCCCATGGGACCACAGCACCACCCCCGTTGACATTACGGTAGTGAACCTGGGAACCAATGACAACACCTATTGCAGCAAGGACTACGAGACCCGCGGTCCCGAGTTCACCAAGGCTTATGTGGAACTCCTCGGCAAGATACACAAGGCTCACCCCGATGCAGCTATCATCTGCACCGTAGGCACCATGGGCTGCGCAGAGATGTACCCATATATCGAGGAGACTGTTGAGCAGTTCAGAAAGTCCTCGGGCATGGGCGATAAGATAAGCTGTTATCTCTCCGCACAGCAGGATATGAACAATGACGGTCTGGGCTCAGACTGGCACCCCTCCTACATCACACATCAGAAGGCGGCAGCCGTCCTCTCCGACAAGATATGCACCATGCTCGGACTTGAGTCCGACCAGGTAGGCATAGATGTGGCACAAGACGCAAAGTATGAGGTATCGCTGAACAAGGAAGCAGGCGCAGACGCCGCTACCTACTTCTCCGACTTTGACAAGTCCTTCTGGGTAAACGTAGTCACAGGCGGCAAGGAGCAGAGCGACGTTCAGTCGGTGGTATCCCCCATCGGGCTGAAAAAGGGCGGCACCTACAAGCTGACCTTCAAGGCAACGGCTCCCGAGGGAAGCAAGCTCCCCGTACAGATACGCAGCAAGGACGGAAAGACCGTCTACTGCGATGAGACCTTCATCTCCAAGGGCGAAAAGACTCCGTTTGAAGCCGAATTCACCGTTGATTCCGACGATCCGTCAGCAGAGTTCGCCATAATGTTCGGCGCAAAGGACTACTCCTCTGTTACTCTCTACGAGCTCCATCTTGTAAAGACTGCTTGAGTGCCCTTGACTTTTTCTCCGTATTGGATTATAATATAATGTAAACTTATCTTCAGCAAAGCTGAGGAAGGAGGTCAATATGGAGGAAAAAGGCAGGATAATAGGCTTGCTCATAGCCTTTGCAGTGTGCATACTCATCATGATCGCCACCAAGTCATGTATCGACAGCGCAACGGAAGCAAGAAGGGAGGCACGTGCCAACGCAACACAGCCTACCAATGATGTGCATCTCATCACCGAACCCTATACCCAGCCCAATACCGGCGATGACCTGCTCATTGACGGTGAGGTCCCTCACCTTATAGAAGATGAGACTGTGACGACCGAGAGGCAGTACGAGACAGTGACCAATATTCTTGGCAATGTTGTCGAGACTATCCCAATCACAAGTCCTGAGGAGGCAAATATGCCTACAACCACACTGTCCATACTTGACGCATACAGGAAGAACTCCCAGAAGGAGACTCTGCCTGATGAGACTGAGGCGCCGACTACTCATGAGTATGTTGAGCCTAATACTGATTTTACGATAGTACTTAATTAACGGAGGAA
>Ga0116174_10001558_pt1 | contig 20679 bp, 17 predicted proteins | sample AD_UKC087_MetaG_FD_89801 | JGI IMG/M metagenome (GOLD analysis project Ga0116174, IMG submission 89801) | Active sludge microbial communities of municipal wastewater-treating anaerobic digesters from USA - AD_UKC087_MetaG | ecosystem: Engineered > Bioreactor > Anaerobic > Digestate | place: USA...
CAGATGCCACTGGCGCCGGGCATAATGATAACTCCATCCGTTGCCCTCGCGGGGAAAATCGATCCACTCCGGATGTCCGAACTCGTTGCCCATGAAATTCAGGTATCCGTTGCCCGCGGTCGCCAGCGTGATCAACCGGATCATCTTGTGCAGCGCGATCCCCCGATCCACCTTCAAACTGGGCGTGAAGACGCTCATGTGGGTGTACATCTCGGCGCCGATCAGCCGGAAGATCAGCGTCTGATCCCCCACCAGCGCCTGATCGTGCGACTCGGCATAACTGATGGTTTTTTCGTCTTTTCTGCGATTGGTCAACTCCCACCAGATGGCTCCGGGCTTCCAGTCTTCGTCGCTGTATTCCTTTATCAGTTTGATCCAGAAGTCGGGGATACCCATGGCCATGCGATAGTCAAAACCTATTCCGCCATCTTTAATGGAGGCCGCCAGACCGGGCATACCGCTGACTTCTTCGGCAATGGTAATGGCTTTGGGTTTGATTTCGTGAATGAGTTTATTGGCCAAAGTCAGGTAAGCTATGGCGTCTCCGTCTTGATTCAGGTTATAATAGTCGTCATAGGAACTGAAGGATTCTCCCAGCCCGTGGCTGCGATAGAGCATAGAAGTAACTCCGTCGAAGCGGAAACCGTCAAAACGGAATTCATCAAGCCAATATTTACAATTGGACAGCAAAAAGTGTAATACTTCATCGCGGCCGTAATTGAAACAAAGGGAATCCCAAGCCGGATGTTCTCTTCTGTCGCCGCTGTGAAAGTACAGGTTGGGGTCACCGTCCAGGCAACCTAAGCCTTCGACGGAATTTTTGACGGCATGAGAATGTACTATATCCATTATAACTGCCAGACCATAGCCGTGAGCCTCATCAATAAGCCGTTTGAGCTCTTCGGGTGTGCCAAAACGGGAAGAGGCTGCAAAGAAACTTGAAACATGATAGCCGAAAGAACCGTAATAGGGATGTTCCTGTATGGCCATAATCTGAATGGCGTTGTAGCCGTTATCGACTATGCGCGGTAGGACCAGGCGTCTAAACTCGTCGTACGTGCCTATTCTCTCCTCTTCGGTGGCCATGCCAATGTGGCATTCGTAAATGAACAGAGGTTGGGAGGGAGGCTTTACTTTATGTTTAAAGCGATAAGGATTTGCCGGCTCCCACACCTGAGCGCTGAAAATAAGGCTAACCGGATCCTGAACAACCCGTCTTGTCCAGGCGGGTATCCGCTCTCCGCTACCGCCAGGCCAGGAGACATACATTTTGTACAGGTCTCCGTGCTTCAGACAATCGGCGGCTAGATGGATTTCCCATACACCATGTTCCTTTTTCTGCAGAGCGTATTCGGGTCGACGCTCCCACTGGTTGAATTCGCCAATCAAATAAATGGAATCGGCGTTGGGAGCCCATTCCCGAAAAGTCCATCCGTCTGGATGTTTATGCAGCCCAAAAAAAAGGTGCCCATTAGCAAATTCGGACAGGCTTCCACCCTTGGTCAGGCTTTTCTCCCTGCTCAGAGCGTAATTATAGCGTCCCTCGATGGCTTGTCGGTAGGGTTCCAACCAAGGATCGTTCTTGATGATTTTCAATGTCTTGGATTTCATTAAAGCAAAACTTTAACCACGGCTTTTTTGATGGGGCCTTTGCCTATGCAGGGTGCGTGTCCGTCACCGGGGAAAAACACCGTGAATTCTCCCGGATGAACCTCGACGAAACTTACCGGATTATCTTTGTAAAAACAGATATCTTTCACTGTATCGTAGGGAGCAAGAGCGTGTTTGCAATCGTTCGCGGCTCGCCAGCCCATGGTTTCGGTGCCGCTGATGATGACCTGAATGTCTATGTATTTTTCGTGGGTCTCCAGGCGTGCTGCTTCGGGTGATTTCCCTTCATATTCCGAAATCGAAACATAAAGTTTATCTCCGTCCAATACTATCTTACCCGGCTCCAGTAAGTCCAGGTCGCGTGATTTCAGGTAATCGAAAGCTCTTTTGAATAAAGGATGCATGCTTTCGTAAAGAGAGCTGTTTTTTAATGAATCAAGTATCATGTTTAACTATTTATTGGGTGGTTGTAAAATGGTTTGTTCTCTTTGTATTCGTCCAACGCAAAATTCAAAAAACGGTTCAAAGGGTAGAGGTGTTGAAAAAGACCGGCGATGTATTCACAAAAATCGGAGCGTTCCATTTCCAGGGCGCTAAGCTTGTGAGTGGCGGTATAATCTTTGAATTTCAAATAGTCCATACCCGGGAAATCGGCGGGAAATCCTTTGGGAGCCGTCCGAAGTCTTCGTCCGTCCAAAGAACCAAAACTAGATACAAAGTCTTGAGAATGAACAATATCTTCAAATTCATCCAGATTGTCTACGATAGATTGACGTAAAATTTTCAGCTGAGGAGCCTCCGGCATCCATATGCCTCCGGTTATGAAACAGTTATCAGGTTTCAGGTGCAGGTAATATCCCGCCCGCTCACTATTCTTTCCGCCCGCGGCCATAAAAGCTCCAAAAAAAGTTTTGTAGGGTGTTTTATCCTGAGTGAAGCGTAAGTCCCGATATATCCTGAAAATGCATTCCTGAGGCCTTAAATGCCTTAATTCAGCATCAAAATCAGCCAGCAGCAAGATAAGTTTTTCGAGAAGCCGTATATGATGCTCCCGGCTTGTGGTATAAAAAGCTTTGTGTTTATTGAACCATTCCCTGTTGTTGTTTTGCGATAAGAGGTGCAGGAAGTCCAGTATGCTTTTAATATCCATTTACGAGAGTTTTATTCTTTGCCAAATGTAGGAAAAAAAACTCAATCATACCGTTTTTTTCGATTCTTGAGAATCGTTTATTTGAAACCGATCGTCCATTTGTACACGTACAGAGGATTCTCAGAGCTTAAGGCGAAAATCAGCTTTTTCTAAAAAAGGGTAGATTTGCTCATCCGAGATAAAAAGTAAGACATTATTAACAGTTCTACTTTTAAAAAGGACGGATAGGGAGTAGGAATGCATATAATCAGCATAGATCAGAGAGTATTCTTTTAGGAGAATTGGTTTACATAAGTATATTACAAACATTTGTTTATGGCTATTCACATAAGTAAAACAGGTAGCTCTTTAGAGGAGTGGTTTACATTTGTGTGGACTTTGGAAAAGTAAACTCTTATTCTTAAGCAATCATGGAGTTTAAGCCTGAAAACATTTAAAGTAAGAACTTTAATTAAATCAAATCAAACTATTGGAATATAACAATGTACTACGTATGTTAAGATCGAATACAAACATAATAAGGGCAAAAAACGACTTTGAGCAGATAAATTAAAAGCATAGATTTAAAATAAGATCATTATAATGCTGGGTATAAAGGAGTAAGATTCTTCATTTAGAGCAATAGGCTCATAATTAATTAATATAGTATTGTAAAAACAAATATGTAAAACGGTCTTTACATAACAGAAATCACGTAAAAATAATTTTATTAATGTGGCTATAGGCAGATTTGTTTCTGTAAAATATTTTTGATTGGAAAGATTTTTCCAGACAATTATTTGTACATTTGTGCAACAGAAAAATGTATATATATCCAGTTTATGAAAGATAGAATTAAGGAAATTTTAGATTCTCAAGGTTTGAATGCTACACAATTTGCGCAAAAGGTCAATATAAACGTATCTGCCTTATCTCATATTTTGAGCGGAAGGAATAATCCAAGCTACGATGCTCTACAAAAGATTATTGTGAATTTTCCCGGAATCAATGTTGAGTGGTTGATGACCGGCCAGGGGGAGATGTATAAAGAAAACTTGCCCATACAGCAGGAAGAAGTCACTTTATTTGGCGAGAATCCCCAAAAACCGGATCATGACTCGGGTAAAGGAGGATATCCCCCTCAAAAAGGCTTAAAAAGCTCACAAAAACCTAGCATGTATACAGATAATCAGACAAATAAAGTCACAGAAAAAATAACTGCGAAAATATCTAAGATAGCCGTTTTTTACTCCGACAACACCTACGAGGAATTTTTTCCACAATAATTAAACTTGGTGGAGTACAGTTTAAAAATCGGATAGGCCTGAAATGAAATTTCTCACGTATATTTGCGTATTCAACTCCTAATTATGTCTTCGATTACAAACAAGCAAGTTTTAGATTTTATCTTATACGAAAAAGAAGAATGGGCCAATTCGGCTTTGATGAAGTTTAAAACAACCGAAGTTTTGCCGGAAATCTTTCCGGGACAATTTGTACAGGTTAAAATAGAAAATTCTCCCGACACCTATTTAAGGCGACCCTTATCGGTGAATTTCACAGACAGAGAAAACTCCTGTCTGTGGTTATTGGTGCAAAAAATCGGTCCGGGGACCCGTAAATTAGCAGGCCTTGCTTTGAATTCCAAGGTGAATATGATACTTCCCCTGGGCAAGTCTTTTACTTTACCTGAGCCTGCTAAGGATTCTTTCCAACAACAAATAATGCTGATTGGTGGGGGTATTGGCACCGCTCCACTGCTTTTTTTAGGTAAAAGCTTGCACGAAAGAGGTTATTCTCCCGTTTTTTTATTGGGAGGACGCTCCGCGGCTGATATTTTGCAGATAGATCAGTTTCGGCTTTACGGGAAGGTATATGTAACTACCCAGGATGGATCTATGGGAGAACGTGGACTAGTGACGGAACACAGTATCCTGAAGGAGATGCAGCCGGACAGAATGTATTGCTGCGGTCCAAAACCAATGATGCAAGCAGTAGCATCCCTAGCCAGAGCGAAGAATTGTTGGTGCGAAGTCTCCCTTGAAAATCTAATGGCATGCGGATTTGGAGCTTGCCTCTGTTGCGTGGAAAAAACAACGCAAGGCCACGTTTGCACTTGCACCGAAGGTCCGGTTTTTAATATAAATCAACTGTTATGGTAGATCTGTCAGTACAATTAAAGGCTCTGCGCCTGAAAAATCCCGTGATGACTGCTTCGGGTACTTTTGGTTACGGAGAAGAATACCTTGACTTTATGGATGTTTCACGAATAGGAGGCATAATTGTAAAGGGAACTACTATTCGCCCAAGAGAAGGCAACGATTATCCGAGGATGGCTGAAACATCTTCAGGTATGTTAAATGCTGTAGGACTGCAAAATAAGGGTGTGCATTATTTTGTAAAACACCTATATCCGCGCATTTGCGATTTTAATACAAATGTACTGGTTAATGTTTCTGGTTCTACGGTGGATGATTATGTTCAGGCGGCCGAAATCATACAAGAATTGGACAAGATTCCGGGTATAGAACTCAATGTGTCCTGCCCCAATGTCAAAGAAGGTGGAATGGCATTTGGTGTGAGTCCTCGAGCCTTATCTTTGGTAGTCAAAGAAGTCAGGGCGGTTTATAAAAAGCATCTGATGTTGAAATTATCGCCCAATGTAACCGATATCACGGAGCTCGCCAAAATAGCCGAAGACCAGGGAGCCGATTCTCTTTCTTTAATTAATACTTTGCTTGGTATGGCCATTGATGCAAAAAATAGACGTCCTAAGCTTTCCACGGTGACGGGAGGTTTGTCAGGACCCTGCATCAAGCCTGTTGCTCTCAGAATGGTTTGGCAAACATATAAGGCGGTCAAAATCCCTGTTATAGGCATAGGAGGCATCTCAAATACAGCCGATGCCATAGAATTTATGTTGGCCGGTGCATCTGCCATACAAGTGGGAACCGCTAATTTTATAGATCCGGGAGTCTCGGTCAGCATAGCCGAAGGCATAGCGGATTATTGTCGGCAACATGGTTTTAAATCGGCCAAAGAACTGACCGGAGCCCTCATAATTGATTAGTGCACAAGGAATTTCAGGCAGACGAGCTGACGGAATTGTTTTCATGGCGTCGCTCAAGGCGGCTTAAACTTGATTAATGCAAACCAATAGCGGGTAGGCTGAAACGACTAGGTGTGCGTTGAGCAGCAGTATATTAGCGAAATTCGAAGATCATTCGTCAAGCAAATCCGGCCGCAGACGTTGAGTTCTTTCCAAAGATTGCTCCATTTCCCATTCCTGAATTTTACGTTGGTTTCCCGACAATAATATGTCTGGGACTTTCCAGCCCTTATATTCTGCGGGTCTGGTATAAATAGGCGGTGCCAGCAATTGGTCCTGAAAGGAATCTGAGAGGGCAGATTGTTCGTCACCCAAAGCTCCCGGGATAAGCCTCACGACGCAATCCGTTATTACGGCGGCTGCCAGTTCTCCACCGGTGAGCACATAATCGCCAATAGATATTTCTTTGGTTATCAGATGTTCACGTATGCGATGGTCGATGCCTTTGTAATGCCCGCAGAGGACGATCAAATTCTGTTTCAGGGAAAGTTGATTGGCCAGTCTTTGAGTGAATTTTTCTCCGTCGGGCGAAGTATAAATGATCTCATCGTATTTGCGTTGACTACACAGATGAGTGATGATCCGGTCTACCGGTTCAATTTGCAATACCATGCCTGCTGAAAAACCGAAAGCATAGTCGTCAACCCTGCGATGCTTTAGATCGGTGGAATAATCACGTAAACAATGTACATTGATGTCAACCAGTTTCTTATCTCTGGCTCTTTGTATTATGGAACAACTTAAGGGCCCTTCCAAAAGCTCAGGTAAAACCGTAATAATATCAATGCGTAACATGGTCGTATTTTGGCGCAAAGATACAAAAATGCTCCGCATAAGCTAAATGGAGTCTTGTTTTATACTTTGACAGCCAAAGCAACTTCTGCGGAGCAGTACAAGTTTGCCGGCAGACAGTTATTCTTGTACTTTTATGTAAATCAAATTGTCAACACAGACATAGGTCGGTGTATTGATGCCGTACATGCCGGTGTCGCTCGATTCAAAAAAGATACTGAGTTTGTTTAATTTGCCCAATTCTCTCAGATCGACAAATTCCCAGGAATTCAATAAAGTTTTTTTGTTCTCTCTGAAGTCGGCCAGATAAAAGGTTTTTTGAGCTAAATATTTTCCCTCGGCATCGTATGATTTAAATATAATTCGCAGATAATCACCTGCTTCAAATTTCTTTGCAAAATCATCCCCATTTTTCATCGAAAGATAAGCATAGGTGGAATTTGTGATTTGCATGCCTTTTATTACGTATTCCTTCTCTTCTTCGAACCGAACAAAACAAGAAGAATCGGCATCGTAGGCACTGTAATAAAAGAGGCCGAATTGTTTGCCTCCAGCAGCTTTACCTGCACTACAACTGTATTGATTGCCAAAGCCCTCAGTAACAGTATCGCACATAGCGCTCAAAGAGAAACCGTACCAAGTTTCTGAAGTGTAAGTTTTACCTTCCCATTCGTATTCCGAAAGGGTATACCTGTTGTTAAAAACCAGTCCCTTGGCGGCGTAAACCTGATTGTTTTGAAAATTTTCAATAACAGGTTGCTCAAAATCGATGCAGATTTCTTCTTCATGCTTACTGACCACAGGCTCACAAGCCAACATTCCAATCAAAGTCAGGCCTAATGTGAAAGACCGGACAAGGTGTTTTGTATTCATAATTAAAATTATAATAAGTGGGTTCCTGCAAAAAATGACTCCATAAAACGCAGAAACCCCATCCGTTTACAGAAGCCTGAAATGTTTTATTGTGTTTGCCCTGCTTGCACAATGATTTTCAACAACACGATGACACCGCGTGCGTGACCGGGCATAAAGAAGAAAAAGGGATCCCTGGGAAAACTTTTTCAGCTTTTGTTCCCGAAAGCGTTGAAAATAGTAACCGGCAGGTTTTCTGACTTGATTCACCTTGTCACCTTCCCGTCACAAAGACAGTGGTTTGCAGAAACAAAGCCTTGTAAGAATCTTACAGCAGCGGGCACTGTTCCGGATTTACACCGGATTCCCTTTTATGCCGGTCCCGAAAGGACAGGCATCACCAGTTGATGCCGCAAATCTAGTCAATTTTGTATGAGGATAAAAACAAATGAAGGATTTTTTCACAGCTTTATTTTGCTTACATTTGCAGCCGTTAAAAAAAACCTATTTACTCGTTAATCACCAAGTGTATGAAATTCAGATTACTTCTAATAGCAACATTGTTTTCGATAACTTTGTTTGCTCAGGAAAAAACCGAAGAAGCCAAAAGTCCCTGGTCGTACAAGGGTATTACCGGTTTAAATTTTTCCCAAACTTCCTTTACCAATTGGAGTGAAGGTGGCGAAAACTCAGTGGCAGGTAATGTGTATTTGAATGCCTCTCTAAATTACGTTCATAACAAAGTATCGTGGACCAACGATTTGAGTACCAATTTTGGTATGTATTACACCACCGAAAACAACTGGAGAAAAAATATTGATAACATCAATTTTGCCTCCAAATACGGACGTAGTATTTCAAAAGCCCTTTATTATGCTGCCTTACTGGATTTTAAAACCCAGTTTGCTAATGGCTACAATTACGCCGTCAGTACAACCGACAGGGTTTCCGGCTTTATGACTCCTGCTTACCTGAATCTTTCAGTGGGTGTAGATTACAAACCCAATGAACATTTTAGTGCTTATTATTCGCCCGTTACCGGCAAAATGACCTTTGTTTCGGATACTACTTTTTCGACAAATTATGGCCTGCAAGCCGGTAAGAAAAACCGTGCAGAGTTGGGTAGTAGCTTTAGAGCTTCAGCTAATTACGATATTTTTAAGGTGGTAAACCTTAAATCCAGTCTGGATTTGTTTACTGCTTACAATCAAAGTTTCGGTAAAATTGACGTCAACTGGGAAGTGTTGCTCAACCTTAAAGTTACGGAACTGCTCACGGTTACTTTTCAATCCACCCTGCGTTTCGACGACGACATCAAATACGTAGACGCCAACGGTGTTTTAGGTCCGGCCAGAGTACAGTTTAAAGAAGTGCTTGGTGTGGGCTTGTCCTATAAATTCTAAGTCTGCATAGTCGTGCATCCCGTTATCTGAGCGAGACGAATTTGAAGGCTTCCCGGGCAATTTGGTTTACTTCACTTTATCCATTCCCGCCTGCAAGGCTTGTTCGTTCATGGGAATGAGCTTATGGTGCCTTGCGGGCAATGTCTTTCTTAAACCTTCCAAGATGGATTTCAGCTGCACAATGGGCAGGACTTTTAAGTAAGCTCCCAGCACGATCATGTTGAAAGCCTTACTATTATCCATATCGGAGGCAATTTCCGTAGCGTCTATGGTATGAATCCGGATGTCTTTGCGCACCGGAGCCCGGGTAATACCGTGAGGATCGTATAAAAGTACCCCTCCGGGCTTGATTTTAGGTTCAAACTTATCCATCGACTGCTGGTTAAGTATGATGGCTGTATCGAAGGAATTTAAAATGGGTGAACTAATAAGTTCGTCGCTGATAATGACAGTAACGTTGGCTGTTCCGCCTCTTTGTTCCGGGCCGTAGGCCGGCATCCAGCTGACCTCCTTGTTTTCCAACAGGGCTGAATAAGCCAGGATTTTCCCCATGGACAAAACGCCTTGTCCCCCAAAGCCGGATATAATTATTTCTTCTTTCATTTTTTTATTTGTCTTTTAAGTCGCCCAAGGGGTAAAAAGGAATCATATTTTCAACCATCCATTGGTTAGCCTGTACCGGACTCATTTTCCAGCCCGAATTACAGGTAGAAACGATTTCTACTATGCTGGTGCCTTTGCCCTCCATGGAGTTCTCAAAAGCTTTACGGATGGCTCTTTTGGTTTTTTTCACTGCTGCGGCCGTATGCACGCTTTGCCGGGTTACGTAACAAGTTCCTTCAAGTTCGGCCAACAGGTTGGTAATTTTGAGTGGATACCCGTTTAATGCCACATTCCTTCCGTATGGACAGGTGGAAGTCTTCATACCTTCCAGAGTGGTTGGGGCCATTTGACCGCCGGTCATTCCATAAATTCCATTGTTGATGAAAATAATGGTAATATTTTCGCCCCTGTTACAGGCATGGATAGTTTCTGCAGTTCCGATGGCAGCAAGGTCGCCGTCTCCCTGGTAGGTGAACACCAGTTTGTCGGGACGCAGGCGTTTCATAGCTGTGGCCAGCGCAGGTGCCCTGCCGTGAGCCGCTTCTGCAAAGTCTATATTGATATACTTATAAATGAAAACGGCACAACCCACCGGTGACACTCCCATGGCCTTATCTTCCATGCCCATTTCTTCAATTACTTCAGCTATCATGCGATGCACGGTGCCGTGACTGCAACCTGGACAATAGTGCATGACGTTATCCTTGAGGAGTTTTGATTTTTCGTACACCAGGTTTTCGGGTGCTATAATGGAATTATTATTACTTCTATTCATATTTATTTCTTTTTTCGTACACGTAAAATGATTTCAGCCAGTTTACAAAGGACTGCGGTTATACCGAAAGCGATAAACCAGAAAAAAAGACCGGAAAAATAACAGACTATAGATAGAATAGCCAAAATAATGGCCAGAATGGACAAAGTGTATTTTAAGCCTTGCAGATCCATATCAACTGTTTTTTTTGAGTGCTTCTACAATTTCTTCGGGAGTAGGCACAATGCCACCCATGCGGCCATAATGACCGACCGGCACCTTTCCATTGACTGCCAGACGAACATCTTCGACCATCTGACCGGAGTTCAGTTCTACGGTCAGAATTGAACGAACTTGACGGCAATAGCCTTCGATGGCCTTTTTGGGGAAAGGCCATAAGGTGATGGGACGTAACAGACCCGCTTTTATACCCTGTTCACGCAAAAGCTCTACCGATTTTTGACAAATCCGAGCGGCACAACCAAAGGCAACGATCAGAAATTCGGCATCGTCGCACATAAAGGTGTCGTAACGAACTTCGGTAGCTTCCACTTTGCGATAACGTTCGTGACGCTCCAGATTCCTTTTTTCCATTATAGCCGGATCCAGTTCCAGAGAACTTATGATGTTTTGCGGGCGCATGCCGGTTCTTCCGCTCAGAGCCCAGGGACAATCCCTGGCAATTTCTTCTTCGGTGGCACGAGGCTTGAAGGCCGGCAACCTGAGTTTTTCCATCATTTGCCCGATAACTCCGTCCGACAAAATAAGAGCCGGGATACGGTATTTAAAGGATAAATCAAAACCTAAGCCCACAAAATCGGCCATTTCCTGCACAGAGTTGGGAGCAAGTACTATCAGGTGATAATCACCATGTCCACCGCCTTTGGTTGACTGGAAATAATCCGACTGGCTGGGCTGTATGGTGCCAAGGCCCGGACCTCCGCGCATAATATTTACAATCAGACAGGGCAGATCGGCTCCGCACAAATAGGAAACTCCCTCTTGTTTAAGGCTGACACCGGGACTGGACGATGAGGTCATTACTTTTTTGCCGCAGGAAGCACCTCCGAATACCATATTAATGGCAGCTACTTCGCTTTCGGCCTGGAGACATACCATTCCCGTACTTTCCCAGGGTTTTTCCTCCATGAGTGTTTCTAAAATTTCAGACTGTGGAGTGATAGGATAACCAAAGTATCCGTCACATCCGCAACGTATAGCCGCATGTGCAATGGCTTCGTTGCCTTTCATCAAATGAATACCTTTCATAATCAAAGCTTTACCTTATAGACCTTGATGCAACCATCCGGACAAATATAGGCGCAATTGGCACAACCAATGCAGGTATCCGGCTGAGCCATATAGGCATAATTATATCCTTTTTCGTTCACTTCTCTGGCCAGTGCCAGCACTTGGGAGGGGCAGGAGTCAACACAGAGCCCGCAACCTTTGCATCGGTTGATATCCACCAGCACCGCCCCCTTTATTTTTGCCATAACATATTGGATTATAAGATTAATACCTAGAACATCCTTACATCTAAGGGGCACAAAGGTAATGAAATAATTTTACAGAATTAAAGGATTAGAGCTTTTCAGACCAATAATAACAATCGGGAAAAACATCCTGCAAATCACATTCAGTCCTGAACAAACCAAAGATAGACGATCCGCTGCCCGACATGGAAGCGTAGAGGGCTCCTGCTTCATAAAGGGCTTGTTTAATATGGAGAAGTTCAGGATTCAGGACAAAAACCGTTTTCTCAAAATCGTTGACCAAACAATCTTTCCAGTATTCAGGCGGTTTAGAAATACAATCGGTCAACTTGCAGCCGGGTTTTACCGGCTTAATTCCCGCGTAGGCTTCGCGCGTGGAAATCCGGATGTTTTTTGGAATCAGGAGAACCAAAAAAAGTCCTTTAAGAGAAAAATCCACTACCTGAAAACGATCCCCTTTTTCGAAAGCAAGCAAAGGTCTGTTATGTATGAAAAAAGCACAGTCGGCTCCTAATTGTGCAGCATAATGTTCCAACTGAGATGTTGATAAACCCAGGTGTTGGATGTCGTTTAAAAGTTTGAGCATAAAAGCGGCATCCGATGAACCTCCGCCCAGTCCGGCTCCCGACGGTATGGACTTATGCAAATAGATTTGAACGGCTTTGAGAGGGTAATCTTTTTGTAAGAGTTTATAGGCTTTTATTACCAAGTTTTCTCCGGGATTTCCTTCAAGAGGTATTCCACTCAATTGAATAAGCGGATGTTCTGTATTATCAACCGGAACGCATTCCAATATATCTTTAAGTCCTATGGGATAAAAAAGAGTTTCGATATTATGGTAATTATCAGAGCGTTTCTCCAAAATATGCAGTCCAAGGTTGATTTTGGCATTGGGAAAACAAATCATAAGCAAGTGTGTATTTAGGAGGCAAAAATAAACAGATTAAATGATTTCACCATTCGGGTTTTGAAGATTCCGGTTAAAAGAATGTTGATAAGTATATTTGGGCATCAGTTATTTCTTCTGTACTTTTGAAGACATCAAATTCAACAGAATGGATAAATCTACCACTACTACCAAACGCAAAAAAACTTCCGTCAACATAGCCGATATTGGCCGGCTTCAACCTCAGGCTCTTGAACTTGAAAAGGCGGTATTAGGAGCTCTTATGCTCGAGAAAGATGCTTTTTATGAAGTGAGCGAAATTTTAAAAGACGAATGTTTTTATGAACCCCGGCATCAGGATATTTTTAAGGCGATACAACAATTGGCCGTCAAGCAAAAACCGGTAGACATTCTTACCGTCCAGGAGCAACTAAAACAGGAAGGGGTTTTGGAAGAAGTAGGAGGGGCTTATTATCTGGCCGAATTAAGTTCCAAGGTGGTTTCTACCGCGCATTTGGAATATCATGCCCGTATTGTCGCCCAGAAGCACCTGGCCAGGGCTTTGATAAGCTATACTTCCGAGATTCAGGGAGATGCCTATGACGAAGCCATGGATGTGGATGAGTTGATGCAAAAAGCCGAGTCCAAATTGTTCGAGCTCTCCCAGCAAAATCTTAAAAAAGATGTTATTCAAATCAATCCTATCATCGACGAGGCCCTGAATATCCTGAACCTGGCCGCCAAAAGAGAAGACGGTCTGAGCGGTATTGAATCGGGTTTTCATGCCTTGGACAAGATTACTTCCGGCTGGCAGAATTCGGACCTGATCATTATAGCTGCCAGGCCTGCCATGGGTAAAACCGCTCTGGCCTTGTCGATGATCAGGAATATGGCTGTGGACAATAAACAGCCGGTGGCTATCTTTTCTATGGAAATGTCCAATGTGCAGTTGGTTAACCGCCTGATTGTTAATGTATGCGAAATTGAAGGAGAAAAAATCAAAAGCGGGCGTTTACAAGATTTTGAATGGTATCAATTGGACCAAAAAATCAAAGATCTCTACGATGCTCCCATTTTTATTGATGATACACCGAGTTTGTCAGTTTTTGAATTTGCTACCAAGGCCAGACGGTTGATAAGGGAGCATCAGATCAAACTTATCGTGATAGACTACCTGCAATTAATGAATGCCAGCGCTAAGGGGCTAAAGTATGCCAACAGACAGGAAGAAGTTATGACTATTTCCCGTTCACTCAAGGCATTAGCCAAAGAATTGAATATACCTATCATTGCGCTTTCTCAGGTGAACCGCGCTTCTGCCAACCGTGCCGGAATCATGGGAGTTCCCGTCAATGAAGCAAAAAGGCCTCAATTATCTGATTTGCGTGAATCGGGAGCCATTGAGCAGGACGCCGACTTGGTTATTTTTATTCACCGGCCCGAATATTACCGCATATTGGAAGACGAGAACCAAAACAGCCTGGTGGGCATAGCCGAACTCATTATTGCCAAGCACAGAAACGGTGCTACCGGAGATATTCGACTACGGTTCAGAAGCAATTTTGCCAAATTCAGCAACCTCGAAGACGATGCCTTTTTCAACGGAGAGGATCAGCCCATCCTCAGTTCAAGAGTCAATTACCAAGCCGGAGAGGATTTTGATTTTGACACAGACAGCTAAGCACACAATCCAGACAAAGTTTTTTAAGGAGAAATCAAAAAAGAGGGAATAATAATTGTGCTAATCAATATTTAAATGTACTTTTGTGCCCGTTAAAAAAGGCCCCGTAGCTTAATTGAATAGAGCATCTGACTACGGATCAGAAGGTTACAGGTTTGAATCCTGTCGGGGTCACCACATACCCGAAAAGAACAAGGCTACAAGGCGTAAAATCAGCCAGGTAGCTTTTTTAATTTTTCCCCATCACTTTGCCAATAATCCTAAAAATCCATCATTCGACAAGACGTTTATTGAAGATTAGGAAACCAATGTTGATGCCAACGTTCCAATTATTTTTGGGATAGCTCAGGTAGTTGGTAAACAGACTCATGGACACAAAAGGCTGGTGAAACACCAGAGATAACTCACCAAGGAATTGAGTATTCGAAAAAGATCTGCTCAGCACTGTTTCTTGATTAGGTCCCCGTTTGATAGCATCTAGAGGCATAAAGGTGTAAAATTCAGATCTCAGATGCAAAAAAGGACGTATGGTCCAAATAGGCATAATTCCTATGGCAGCGTATTTGTTAGAACGAAAAGCTTCATTAAAAGTACTCAAGGTGTAGGGTGTGGGAGTAAAAGCCGGTGCCTGTATGATACTAGCCGTATAGTTATCCAAAGAACGCTTGTTATTGTAAACAGCATTTAGTATACAGCCCAGAGTAATACTTTTATTAAAATTTAAATAGCCTTCATAGGCAGCCGAAGCCTGGAAATAACCCAATTCTTTGCTTTCCTTGAAGCGGTTCCCCACAGAGTCGGGATAAGAGTAGTTTTCTTCCCCCAGCAAATATTGACACAAAAGATAGTAATGGCTGCCTCCCGTCGGGTATTGCCTGTAATTTAAATTGTTTTTTTCCAAACGAAGGGAAAAATTCGACAAGTCGTAGTAACTGCGGTCAAAATTGGCTCGAGTGATATTGCTTAAGTACGATTGCATATACCAATCGCTGATTCTTCCCACTGAATAGCCAATTTCAAATTTAGCCTGACTAAATGCAGGTATACCGTAACGAAGTTTGAAAAGAATTTCTCTTTCCTGTATAAAAGCCGGGCTTAATTCTTCGTAAAATAATTTTTCACCTTCGTAGAACTTGAAGCTGCTTACCGAAAGACTGGCTTGCAAATAACTGGGAATATACCCCGCCACATCCCATCGCGTGTTCAATCTCAAAGCGTTGTGGATACTGCCTATGTATGTGTCGGCTGAGTAATAGGTGGCCACTTTACCAAATCGTTGGTAACCTATACGTGCATACAAAAGGTTGGAGGTAGAAGAAGAGATGTTTCCGCCCAAAGCGAATACCAGGTTCTTTTCGGTTTTTATATCCAGTTTCAGTTTGAAAAATCCGGTGGAAGGATTGTACCAGACTTTGGGAATGATCTGAGATATTCTGGTATCGGCGATCATGGCATAATAGGCCTTGCGGAACTCTTTGAGCGAGAACCTGCGATCTTTGTCGTAGCCGATCATTCTGCGTACAAATTCTTCCTGTTGATGGTTGAGACCGGTGAGTTCGAGTTCGTCGAAAATAAGCTCAGGAAGGTTTGCTTTGAAAGCCTGTCTTTTTTGAGCCAATGAATCCGGATCTTGCCTTCTGGAGATTATTCCCTTAATGGAGTCTATCATAGAAATCCCTAAATCGTAGCCTTTTTGATAGGTTTCCAAGGCTTTGTGAAAATCCATCAGGTACACGTCCTTCAAGTCAAATTTGAATTCTATAAACTCATCGGGAGAAGCTTCAAAATGTGTGGGTTGAATTATTATATGTTCAATTAGCGAAACCACATCGTCTTCGCTGGGCTTGCTGTTAACTATAGAAACGTTGCTACCTATGACAAAATCGGGGTTGAATTCTTTTTGCATGAGCTTCACCGGATAATTATCGTAGATTCCCCCGTCGAGCAAAAGCATACTGTCCACACTAACGGCATTGAAAACCAAAGGGAAACTCATGGAAGCGCGTACGGCATCTTCCAGTCTGCCATTTTTAAAAATTACGGCTTGTTTGCTGTGTACATCGGTTGCAACGCAACGAAAAGGGACAAACAATCGATCGAAATCACCTCCACACAAGGCTGTATACTGACTATAAACCTGTACAAAAGCGTAGTTGAGCTGGCTGGCATTAATCAGGCTACCGGGTACTAAAGATCTGGGATTGGACAAAAGGCTGTCGCTAAGAGAAAGATAGGTAGAAAAGAATTCCGGGCTTAAATCTCCTTTTCTAAAATAGTCGATGTCTTTAGTTTGAATGGTTCCGGTTGACCAGTAAGTAAAGTCTTCCGACAAAAACAGGGCCATCATTTCGTCAGGAGACAAGCCCATGGCGTACAGGCTGCCCACAATGGCACCAATTGAGGTCCCTGTGACATAATCGATGGGAATTTGGTTCTCTTCCAGGGCTTGTATCAGACCCACGTGTGCCAGGCCTTTTGCTCCGCCGCCGCTTAATACAAGACCAACGCGCTGAGCCTGGGCATAAAATACCAGGCTCAGACAAAAGGCAATAAGTATGCTGCGCTTAAAGCTCATTTATTATCGCAGATTTGGTAACACAAAGTTATCAAAAGTACGATAATTATCCCGGTTAAATGAGCTCACAACTCCTTTTAATAAATTTTATCAGTGATTCGCCCTTGAGCATGCCATTACTCAGGAGAGCGAGGTCAATCAATTGATTTACAGTATTTTTATTCTTTTCGTCGAGTTCTTTTCCAATGAGTTCCTTGATCAATTTATGCTCTGTATTCAAAACCATGCTGTAACTTACAGGCATGTCTGCGTAAAAACTCAAACCGGGTTGCAGGCCGGACATATCTTGCATACGACGCATAAATTCGTTCTGGGTGAGCACAATAGGCAGACTGTTTTCGCCAAGAGCGTCCAATTGCAATTCGAAACGAACTTTGTCCATTGCAGGTAATTGTTCGCTAAACAACTTTTTCAGACTTTCTTTTTCCTCTTCACTCAGATTAAGCTGTTCTCTGTCCTTTTTCAGGATCAAATTTTCGATAACATCACTGTCTACACGAACAAAACGCGACTTTTCAAATTTTTGTTCCAGGTGTTGCATCAGAGGTACATCCAATTCCCCATTCATCAATAAGACATCGTAACCGGCATTCCCGGCTGTTTCAATATAGGCGTATTGACTTTCTTTGTCGCTGGCATACAGATAAATAAGCTGACCGTCCTTGTCTGTTTGTTCTTCTTTGATCAGGGTCTGGTATTCTTCGTATGTAAAATATTTGCCGTCAATATTTTGCATCAGACTGAATTCCTTGGCATAGTCCCAGAATTTTTCTTCCGTCAAAATACCGTATTGAATAAATATCTTAAGGTCGTCCCATTTTTCCTCAAATTGTTTACGATCATCTTTGAAAATCTTTTTCAGGCGATCGCCTACTTTTTTGGTGATATGATTGGATATCTTTTTTACGTTGTCGTCGTGTTGGAGGTAAGAACGGGATACATTCAATGGAATATCGGGCGAATCGATAACTCCGTGCAGTAAAGTCAGGAAGTTTGGCACAATGCCTTCTACGGAATCGGTCACATAAACCTGGTTGCAGTACAACTGAATTTTGTTCCTTTGAATTTCTATACTGTTTTTAATTTTGGGGAAATACAATATACCGGTCAGATGAAAAGGATAATCCACGTTCAGGTGAATATGGAATAGCGGATCTTCGCTGAAAGGGTAGAGGTCTTTGTAAAATTTCAAATAATCTTCTTCTTTCAGTTTGCCGGGTTTCTTGGTCCAGGTCGGTTCAGTTTCGTTTATTTGGTTATCCTGATCAGTTTCCTGGTATTTTCCATCTTTCCATTCTTTCTTTTTGCCAAAGATGATGGGTATGGGCAGGAACTTACAGTATTTATTGAGCAGTTCGTTTATTTTTTCTTCTTTCAGGTAATCTTTATTATCGATATACAGGATAATATCGGTGCCACGGTCGTCTTTTTCGACTTCTTCCAGTTCATACTCAGGCGATCCGTCGCAACTCCAGCGCACAGCTTTTGATCCCTCTTTCCAGGACTTGGTTACAATTTCAACCCGGCTCGAAACCATAAAAGTAGAATAAAAACCTAAACCGAAGTGGCCAATAATGGCATTGGCATCGGTTTTATATTTTTCGAGAAATTCTTCAGCTCCTGAAAAGGCTATTTGGTTGATGTATTTATCGATTTCTTCCGCAGTCATACCAATTCCACGGTCGGAAACGGTCAAGGTTTTGTTTTTGCTGTTTAAGCTTACGCGAATGGATAAATCCCCGAGTTCTTCTTTAAATTCTCCCACCGAAGCCAGTGTTTTGAGTTTCTGAGTGGCATCGACGGCATTTGAAATGACCTCACGTAAAAAAATTTCCTGATCGCTGTATAAAAACTTTTTTATGACGGGGAAGATATTGTCTGTAGTAACCCCAATACGTCCTTTTTGCATAATTTGATATATTTAAAAATACGATAAAATGATTGAATAATGCTTTTTTCTATCTCATTTGGAACAAAAAAAATGCCAAACACCAGGGAATGACATTTTTTGATTTTGACTGCTATTTTGGCAGCTATTTTTATTTTTCAAGCTCATTCGAGAGAATAATCTTGCTTTCAGCACTATCCAATTCGACTAAAATATGCTTGTTTGTTTTGAATTTCTCGCTCAAAATCACTTCAGCCAGTTCATCTTCGAGGTATTTTTGAATGGCTCTTTTCAGAGGGCGGGCGCCAAATTGCACATCATAACCTTGTTCGGCAATGAAATTCTTGGCTTCGGGTGTAATGTCTAGTGTATAACCTAAGCTTTCCACCCGCTGATAGAAGGCTTTCAATTCCAGATCAATAATTTTCAAGATAGAATCTTTGGACAATTGCTCAAAATAAATCGTATCGTCGATACGATTCAAAAATTCAGGAGCAAATGTTTTGGTTATTGCTTTATGAATCAAAGATTTAGAATAATCATTCTGTTTGATGGAATCCGGATAGCCAAAGCCTACGCCTTTACCGAATTCCTTGAGTTGACGAGTGCCCACGTTGGAAGTCATAATTAAAATGGTGTTTTTGAAATCCACTCTGCGTCCCAGGCTGTCGGTCAGCCGGCCTTCGTCCATCACCTGCAGCAACAGGTTGAAGACGTCCGGATGGGCTTTTTCGATTTCGTCAAGTAACAAGACGGAGTAGGGCCTACGACGGACTTTTTCGGTGAGTTGGCCTCCTTCTTCGTAGCCTACATATCCGGGAGGGGCTCCTACCAGCCGTGATACGGTGAATTTCTCCATAAACTCGCTCATATCTATGCGAATAAGCGTGTCGCTGGTGTCGAACATTGCTTCGGCCAGCAATTTGGCCAAGTGGGTTTTACCCACACCGGTCGGGCCGACAAAAAGAAAAGTTCCAATGGGCTTGTTGGGATCTTTCAATCCAACCCGGTTGCGCTGTATAGCTTTTACAACAGCCTCTACAGCAGCGTCCTGTCCAATAATGCGACTTTTAAGCTCGTCCTTCATTCTTAGCAATTTTTTGCTTTCTTCCTGAGCAATACGTTGCAGGGGAACCCCGGACATCATGGCTACCACTTCGGCTATTTTTTCTTCGTCCACCGGCTGACGGTTTTCGGTGAGTTTGGATTCCCAATCTGCTTTAAGGATCGCCAACTGCTTGAGCTGTTCTTTGCTTTTGTCGCGGTAATCGGCGGCCAGTTCAAAGTTTTGCTCGTTGACAGCCTTTACTTTGAGTCTGTTGCTCTCGTCAATTTCTTTTTCGAGCAACTCTATGCTCTCCGGAACCTGTACATTGGAAATATGAACTCTGGAACCGGCTTCGTCCATGGCGTCAATGGCCTTATCGGGGAAATTACGGTCGGTAATATAGCGGTTGGTAAGCTGAACACAGGCTCTAAGGGCTTCGTCAGAGTAGGTGACGTTGTGATGCTCTTCGTAGCGATCTTTGATATTCTTTAAAATCAAATAGGTTTCTTCGAGAGTAGTGGCATCGACAATGATTTTCTGGAAACGGCGTTCCAGGGCTCCGTCTTTTTCGATGCTTTTTCTGTATTCATCGAGCGTAGTGGCTCCTATACACTGTATTTCACCTCTCGATAAGGCCGGTTTCAGCATATTGGCCGCATCCATGGAGCCGCTGGCATTGCCGGCGCCGACCAAAGTATGGATTTCGTCAATAAATAAAATGATATCGGGATTTTTTTGCAATTCGTTCAGAACGGCTTTCATCCTTTCCTCAAATTGTCCCCGGTATTTGGTACCGGCCACCATGGAGGCCAGATCAAGAGATACGATCCGTTTGTCAAACAATATGCGCGA
>Ga0116174_10001565_pt1 | contig 20656 bp, 13 predicted proteins | sample AD_UKC087_MetaG_FD_89801 | JGI IMG/M metagenome (GOLD analysis project Ga0116174, IMG submission 89801) | Active sludge microbial communities of municipal wastewater-treating anaerobic digesters from USA - AD_UKC087_MetaG | ecosystem: Engineered > Bioreactor > Anaerobic > Digestate | place: USA...
ACCGACACCATTATCTGAAAATGAAAAGTAATAGAATTTTTTGTCTTCGTTATAAACAAATATCTTTATTATCGTATTCTCTCCTGCATAATTGATGGAATTTTCAACAAGGTTCTGAAATATTGAAAGGATTAGTGATTTATTTCCGCTTACAGTTACTCCATCCTTTACTTCAGATTCAATTTTGATCATCTTTTCCGTGATCGCTGATTTGAAGTTTTCACTTACCTCCTTAATGATCTTACTTATCTTTACTTTTTCAGGAAGAAATGAAGAACCGGCTTCTTCAATCCTGTTCAATATTGAAATGTCATTTATCAGCCCGGTAAGTCTGTCGGTCTGAGCCATAGCTCTCGACAGGAAATATTTCTGTTTTTTCGGATCTATTTCATTATTATTCAGCATTGTGTCAATATAGCCCTTGATAGAGGACACCGGTGTCTTGAGCTCATGGGCAATATTTGAGGTCATCTGTTGCTTTATAAGCTTATTTTTTGAAATTCTTGTGATATCATTTAGAATAACTTCAAAACTCATGTCGTGAAAGATCACACACTGAACTGAAAAGAACCTCCCGTCCTTGTTGACCTGGTATTCAATTTTAGGAAGATCTGAACCTGTAATTATAATATTTGTATTCTTATCTATAAATTCGGTTACTTCTCCAAATTCGGGGATCTCAAAGAAATTTGATGAGAATATTTTCAGATCACCAGAGATTATATTCATGAGCTTGATGAAAAGATCGTTGCAGAAATCTATCTTCCTGTCTTTTGAAAAGAATGCCACACCCTCATTAAGGGCATTCAGATGATTGAAAAGCTTTTCCTTCTCAAGAGCCAGATCGTTCTTTGTTTTCAGAAGATTATTATAGATTTCAAGTATTTCCGATCCGATCACTCCAAGTTCATTTTTAGGGAAGTCCGAGATGAAAGGTTTATCACTTCTCAGGCTTATAGCGAAGTCTTTCAGACGTGTGACAGATTCTCCAAAACGATTTGTTACGACAAGTAATACTATTCCGATAAGCACATAGAACAGCAGGATAAGAAAAAGAAATCTCATATTTGCTTTCAGGAAATTAATGACATTTACATCATAAATCAAAGCAGCTCTTATATAGTAATTGTCGAATTTTCTGGAATAATAATAGTAATCCTCTTTTGTAGTCTCAGATTTTCTTATAGCTGTTCCGAAATCTTCTGTCAATGATCTTATTACTTCCGGCCTGTCAAGATGATTTTCCATATTCTCATAATCGTGTACAAAGCTGTCGTATAGCACTTTGCCTTCGTTATCTATTACTGAGATCCTGAGATTGGAATGAGGCAGCAGTTTGTGAAGGGAATCTATCTGCCTGTAATTGTGTGTAATTGAAAATGAATTAATAATGATATAGTTATCAACGATCCTTGTTATATTGTACAGTTCATCATTTAATGTCTGTGTCCGGTATTCCTTTTCACGCCGGAACAGATAGATGATTATAAGCAGGATTACAAGTGAGAAAATAGCGGAATAGAATAGGAGCAGAGTGTTTCTGAACTGGTTCTTTGCTGGGCTCATAGTCAGGCAGGCGATCAGTATTCAAAGTAATAACCATAGCCTGTCTTGTTTTTCAGGCATGAGCCATAGGCTCCCAGTTTATTCCTCAGCCTTGTAATATTGACATCCACAGTTCTTTCGGTAACTATCACATCCTTTCCCCATACAATAGCAAGGATATCATCCCTTGAGAACACTTTACCCTGACTCTCAATAAGGACTTTAAGTATTTCAAATTCTTTTTTTGTCAGCTCAATTTTTTCATCATGAATTATAAGTCTCTTTTTTACTGTATCAATTTCAAGTTCTCCGAAATGGAGCTTCCCCTGGTTTTTGGTTTTGTCATTCAGGGCACGTTTAAGGACGGCTTTTACCCTGGCTGTTAACTCATTAATGGAAAAAGGTTTAGCTATATAATCATCAGCGCCGAGGCTAAATCCTGTCAGTATATCATTTTCGGTATCCTTTGCAGTAAGGAAAATTATCGGAACATTGACCTGCATTTCATTTCGCAATTTGTCAGCCATTTTGAAACCTGACATGGCTCCCATCATTACATCGAGCAGGATAAGATCAAAATCGCTGATTTCTCTTTTCAGGGCTTCCTCAGCTGAGTGAGCGATCTCTGTCTGATATCCGGCATTCCCAAGGTTGTATTGCAGTATCTCACAAAGGTCCTCCTCATCGTCTACAATTAGTATTTTTTTTGTACGGTTATCTATTTTCATATCAGATTGATTTTAAGCCCAAGTGTAAAGCTATGTGTTATTTGTTATTAATCCAACAAGCCCTCTTATTAAAAACTGTTGAGAGAAAAAAGCCCGAAATTTTTTAACGGGCTTTTTTCAGTCAATTATGCACAAAACACCAACCTAAAACAAAGCATAGCTGAATTTCAGGTGGTATGTTATTCCCGGTTCAAGTTTTGTAAAGAACTGATCCGTGGGATTAAATGATCTGAAAACAGACTCTTTTTTATCATTCAGCAGATTATCAATTTTAAATCCGATCTGGGCTCTTTTTTCTTTGCCAAAGCCTTTACTTACACTCAGATTAAGACTATGGAAGGGAAGCATATAGATGTCAGGACGGTCGGCAATTCCTACATACTGCAGGGTAGTGCCTTGTACATTATAATATAATCCGGCTTCAAAATCTTTCAGGAATCTGCTTTCGCCTCCATTATAAGTTATTCCGCTGTTGATTATCCATGGTGCCTGTCCGGCCATCTCTCGGTACTTTTCAATTGTCTGTCCGGCGCGGGCATTTTCCAATCGGGAAAAATACTCTGTTAGACTTAGCTCTATTCTTGATCTTGTAAACGAAACATTGGATGTCAGATCAAAATTTTTCAAAATACCTATCATTTCACCCAGGTTCTGGCGGAGTTCAATTTCTAAACCAAGAACCTGTCCGTTACCGACGTTCCTTGGCTGGAAACATCCGGTCTGTGTTGCATACTGGACTATTTCAATTGGATTAAGGAAATATTTATAAAATCCGCTAACTGATATTAACTGATTATTCTTCCTGAATATTTCCCAGCGAAGATCAGCATTGTGTATCTGAGAACTGACCAGATTACCATTCCAATATTCTCTTCCGGCTATATCATCTGCATCCCTGAAGATCCCTCCTACAAATGTACGGCCACTAAGCGGATCAACGATCTCGGCAAACGAAAGTTCCTTGAATGAAGGCCGGGCAATTGTTTTAGCATAGGACAAGCGGATATTCTGGTTATGAGTCAAATTGTAAATAAAGTTCACTGAAGGGAAAAACCCTGTTTCGTCAAGTAATTTAGTATTGTCAAGGATTATGGTTCCCAGCTGGTTCTGGCCGGTATAGCGCTGAAGATAATTCTCAACCCTCAGTCCGGCAATTGTCCGTAGCCTTTTTGTAAGATTCATTTCAAGGGATATGTATCCAGAACCGTTTGAAGAGTTTGCGTTGAACTGGTTCGAATTTGAAGGCACAAATTCAGGCTCATAAGTTGTCCCGCTCGTATAACCTGTCCCGTAGAGAGGCCAGAGGATTTCACTTCTGAATATCTCATTGGGGTCGCCTGTAAGAGGAACATTTCTGATATTAAACATGAATTTTCTAATTATAAAATCACGTTCTTTGTAACCGTATTGCCCTCCGAAATTCAACCTGGCTTTTTCTCCTCTGAATCTGAATTCCTTTGAGACATGAACAACGCCAATGAGATTTATCTCGGAAAGATTTCTCCATATTCTTTCGGGTAATCCTGATTCGGTATTGACTCTGAAGTCGGAATTATCTGTGACATATCTTATGAATCGGGCATCAGGGTCCTTTATTGATGAGATTGTGGGAGATAATTTCCATACGATGTCCCATTTTGATGTATTGAATGAAGCTCTCCCGTCAATAAGCAGGTTTGTCAATGCACGTTCGCTGTATTCCAGGTTATGCTGGAAGCCTGAAAAATTGCTGCCCTGGTCAGAGCCTGTATAATCAAAGATGCCGGCTTTGGATTCACCATTCTGAAGATGGATGAGGTTAATCCGGTATTTTGAGTTTTTTGTTTTTATAGCAAAGCCGGCAAGACCGCTTAATAAAACACTTTTAACCCCGAAATCACCCTTTTGGAATTCGCGGACTTCAAGATCTGCAATGTCCGGGTTACTTGAAAGTCCGTAGCGGCCATATTCTGCATCTTTATAGAATTCATTATTGCTTTTATATGAAAACCCGAAATTATATCCTATTGTGATTTTTCTTACCGGTATTTGATTTCCGAATGAACCTGCAAAGCTGTAATCCATCAGGCTCATCTGTTGCATTGCCGCCATTGTAGGATTAAAACCCTCAAGTATTTCTTTATATCTCATCCCTTGTTCACCTGAGGGATTAGCAATGACGGATGCGAAGAAAGGAATGTTTTCCGTTGCAGGTATTGATCTTGTACCATCATCAAAGCCCAGGAAATCAGTTCTACCTCCTTTATACGTCAGGAAATCATTTTTAAAATGAAATTCCGGATTGTAACTCGAGCTTAGTGAAATATTACCTTTCTTCTGATCAGGGAAATCCTTGATAGCTATATCAATGACTCCTCCTGTAAAATCAGCTGGCAGTTCAGCGCTGAAAGATTTATGAACGATTATATTATCAATGAGATTAGTGGGGAAAATATCCATCTGCATTGTATTTCTGTCCGGATCCAGTCCTGGAATATCAACACCGTTAAGGATAGTTTTTGTATATCTGTCGCCAAGCCCACGCACGTAAACATATTTTCCACCTTCCACAGAAACACCTGTAACGCGTTTCATTGAGGATGCGGCATCGGAGTCGCCAATTTTTTTAAAGGTACTTGCAGAGATACCATCAGTAAGGCTGGGTGAATTCATCCTTATTGCAGTGATCGCACTTTCCGTGCTGCGCGAAGCACTTGCTGTGACTGTAACCTCCGATAAGCCTATGGCAGTTTGTTTTAACCTGATATTGTCGAGAAGAGTAAGCCCTCCGGGCTTGACTCTTACATTGCTTATTGTCTGTGACTCATAGGAGACATATGAGATCTTAAGATTATATGTCCCGGGCTCTATTGAGAGATTGAATTTCCCATCAAGGTCTGTAGTGACCCCGGTTGTTGTACCTTCAGCAACGATTGTCACACTGATAAGTGCTTCACCGGTTGATTCGTCGACGACAGCGCCTCTTATGATACCTTTTTGTGCATTTAAGTTGATGGAGATTAGTATAAAAACGAGTAATGATGATAAAAATTTAAAATTGCGCATAATTGACTATATTAAATATTAAGATCCGCAGTTAAATTAACTGCGGATCTTTTTGGTTTTCATAAATCTTAAAATCCATTCAAAGAACCTGAAACTGCAGTCCACGACCAGCCTGCAAATACTGAAGCATCAGCTCCCACAGTGTTTTCACCAGCGTTAACAGCTGTAGTAAATGCACTGCTGCCGTCTTTAAAGAATTGCTCAAGTGTTGTTCCGGCAGGTAGTGTTGCTTCCAAATTGCTGAATGTGCAAGGGTAATATGTCGGAACAGAGTCAAAATCCTGACCCACCTTAAGTCCGAAGAAATAAACACTATCGATATCAACATATGAATCCGAGGGAATATTGGCATCATCAAGGTCAACTAATCCTTGTGCGTTACCTGCATATACAGTCCCGTTTTTAATGATGTGTTTAGCTACCATTGTTCCTTCCGGACCGTCAAGTTCCAGACACTCGTCACCAGGATTTATTACTATAAAATTGTCAAGTGTTCCGCCCCATGACTGGTCAGTATCTATTGCATCATCTCCGACATTCCATACAACCACATTCTTAACATTTACTGTGCCTCCGAACCATTCAATCCCATCATCATCGTTCGCAACTATCTCAATGTTTTCGATAGTAGTACCTGATCCTACACCTCCAAGTGTAAGCCCGTTTATTTCATTACCTTCTCCGATATTTGCTCCCCCATGACGGATTGAGATATATTTCAGGACACCTGAATTGTCAGTTGCTTCTGTACCGCCGTAAAGCCCGTTAAGGTCGGAAGCAGGTATTCCTTCTATCTGCATAGCATCAGATGCTGCTGATATTGGAGCTTTGCCCAGGACCAGAAGACCTCCCCAGAGGCCGCTAACTGTAGGTTCGAGATTAGGACTAATAATTTCTCCCGGGAGTATTTCGTCGGCAATAGAAGTGAAAATTATTGGTGATTCTGCTGTTCCTTCAGCCATCAGTTTTCCGCCACGGGCTATTAACAGAGCTGTAGCATTGGCTCCTGATCCTTCTCTGCCCTTTATTACTACACCAGGCTCTATGGTAAGTGTAACTCCAGACAGCACAGAGATGCGTCCCTCAAGTATATATACTTTACCTGTTTCCCAGGTTGTATTTTCATTAATGTTTTCAGTTACGGAAATTGTCGGAAATGCCAGTACATTAACGACGGCCGTTCCCTGTCCGCTTTTATTATTATTGTCTGTTATTGTTATAATTACGGAACCTGCTCCTGATGCTCTTGCAGCAGTGTAAGTAACAATTACATTCCCCGAAGTGGCTCCTGCAACGCCATCGGTCTTGATAACTGCTGTTCCACCGGTAACAGTCAGGTTAGATGATTTATATCCGCCCTCTGCAGTAAAAGGGAAAGTGATATCAACTGATTGCATGACCACTACCTCACTTGTCGCAGGGTTTGTTATCACAGGCGCTCCTTCTTCAAAAATACTCAGGACCGCTGTAGCTGACTGGGACTGACTTTCATTATCAACTATTGTAAGGACTACTGATCCGGCACCTGTTACAGAACCAGCTGTGAAGGTCACAACAATATTACCATTTTTGGAATTGGCTGATGGAGCTGTCTTAACAGTTGCAGTTCCTCCTGTTGCAGTAACGGAAGAGGATTTATATCCGCCATCTGCAACGAAACTGAACGAAAGATCTACAGATTTGCTTACTTCAACAGTAGTGTTTCCCGGAGCTGTAATAACAGGCATGTCGTATTCTTTTTTACAAGCTGTTATGCATATCAGGGCATACAGGACTAAAAAAATCATAATTTTCTTCATAATTTAACTATTTAAATTTTCCATTTTTTTCACATGTCAAAAGTAATTTGGCGTTGTTACTAAATGATTAAGGGTGTATTACGCTTTTGTTACAAAACAATTACAGTATCTTTACAATTCTTTAGAATTTTCCGGAATAGAATTGCAATTTGTCAGCTTTTTATAATCTGGAAGCCTAAATCGTCCGGTATCCAGGATATGAATTAACTAATTCAGCTTACAGGAGAATCAGTAGATACCTAAAAAAAAGAAGGTGCCTCAAAAGGGCACCTTCTTTATACTAAATTCGTTATTTTTTAGAAGCTGAAATCGACACCAACGCCAATCACCATTGTGTTTTTCTTGTAAGTTTCTTCAGGAAGCATATTTATAGCACCTAACTTATGATTAACTCTTTTTGAATCGCTTACATATGATGTAAAGCTTCCGCCGATGTTAATGCGGATCATATCGGTAAGTGTAACTGCACCGCCGATACCAAATGTATGGGTTGCAAGGCCATATGTAAGATCGCTCTGGTATAAGCTGTTAACACCCTTATTGGCGTAAGAATAGCCACTGCTTACAAGGAAAAGGTCAGATAATTTATATTCGAAACCAGCCTGAATGGACATGCCGTTCTTTTCTATTATTTCGCTGTTGGAGATATGGATTGTCGGAGTTGTTGCATCAATATCATGGTCGATTTTATGACCGTAGTCAGCTGACTTGTCGAAGTAATAGTTGCCTCCAAGAGCAAGTTTTAATTTTGCCAACTGAAGTTCGGCTCCAACTGTCAGAAGTGCTGGCATATCATTTCTGAGCTTTTCACCATCAGGGAACATTGTTATCGGGGTTCCCGTCATTGTATAACCAATTAACAGATCGGTAGCTGTTTCATTTTGAAGCTCAAGCTTTGTAGCCATTTCGTATTTGACTGCTATGTTCAGGTTTTTTAGAGGTGAGATATTGATACTGAAAAAAGGAGTAATACCCCATCCGCTCTGTGTTACATCGGCTTCCTGATCTTCAAGAAGGTTTGAGTTCAGGGCATATTTTACTGAAGCGGCATTGAAAGCACCCACAGCAATGGTATTTGTAAAACCTGTCGGGTCAATTCCAAGAGACATAAGTCCGGCTCTTACAGAAGCACTGACAGGATCGTCGGCATTAAGCATACCGCCGGTAATTGCAGCCTGAAGATTGGTTGCAGAGCTAGCTGCTGTTGCAGAGATGTCGTCAAGGATCACGGAAGCATTGGTCCAACCGGAAGCAGTATTAACCTGGACATTTTTAAGATAACCTTCATAGGTATTATTAGCGCTTACATAGCGCAAACCGGCTGCAACTGAGATAAAATCATTGATCTTGTAAGACAGACCGCCCTGGAAGCCCAGGAATGTTGAAGAGCCTTTAAAGAATACATCCATACGGTAAGCTGTGGCATTGTATGGTGTTCCGGCAAGCATGGGGACCAGGTCGGACTGAGACATCTCAAATGAAGGAAGACCATCTTTATATGTAGCTCCGCCACCGCCGCCTATAGGATTAAATCCGGCAAAGATGGCGAGTTTATCCATCTTATAAGCTGCATAAACAGAAGGGAATAAAGGTGCTTTTACACTACCTATATATGTTCCTTTGTTAAGATAAGGATAGTCACTTGTTACTTTCCTTTTCTGCCAGATGCTCTGGTTCGATAGTGAAAAATGTAATCCGTTATTCATTTTCATCAATCCGGCAGGATTATAATACACTGCATCGGTTTCTATCGATGCGTTTCTGGCGGGCAGGCGTACCCATGCAGCACTCTGATTAGTATTGGTAACCAGTCCTCCTGCCAGAAGACTGCCAGAAATTATTGTTCCGATAATTAAGGTGAATAGTTTTCTCATAAAATAATTTTTAAGTTTTAACTTTTTAATCTAAGAACCTGTGCCAAAATGTTTACATAGGCCCCATACTTTTTTGAAAGTAGTAAAAACGGATCAAAAGTAGGTATTTATTTGAATTCTGCAATAGGTCTAAAATAATATATTGACATCCAGGAGTTTGTAGCAATCCGGACATTTTGGTCGAAAATAATGCAAGCTGTTTTATCAGCGTTAATTGAGCTGAAAAGAAAGTTCAGAAGCTTTCAGATAAGCTATGCAATGTTTTATAAAGGTCTGATTTTTATGTTCTTGAATGAAACCTTGTCTCCATGATCCTGAAGAAGGATCCTGCCTTCTCTCACCTCGCCGAATCCCGGAGAGTTAAAGAATTTACTTTTTGCCACGAGTGCTTTCCATGAATCGTTTCCTCTATCGTATTCCAGGGTCATTATACCGTTGAGCCAGTGCTGTACTTTATTCCCTTTCACTATTATAATAGCCCTGTTCCAGATATCTATACCATTATCCCTCTTATTTCGTGGTGCAATAAGATCATAAAGACCGGCAAGTGTCCGGTTACCTCCGACACCGGCTTTTGCGTCAGGATGATTTCGGTCGTCAAGTATCTGGTATTCACATCCTATTGATGCCAGCGATCCGTTATTGATTTCGGTATCTACAAAATATTTAATACCGCTGTTTGCTCCCCTTGTATATCTGAAATCGACAACCAGTTCAAAGTCAATGAATTTTTCAATTGTGACAATATCTCCGCCGCCGCCCCTGGTTTTTGTTTCGGGACTGACTGAAAGGATGCCGCCACGTATTTCCCAGCCTGATGACGGGAAAGACTTTGTCCTTGCGTTCATCCAGCCCTTTGATGTTACGCCGTCAAACAGGAGTCTCCATCCTTCTTTTTTCTCTCTTTCGGTAAGGGTATTATCAAGAAAACTTGTCTGGGGAATGATCTCTGAATAAGGAGTGACGTATTTCTGGAGATTTTCAGTTATTATTCTGATGTTTTTCCATTTAACCTGTAGTCCGGCCTTCGTTTTATCTTCTCCGATTGAATGAACCTGAAGGGCAATGAATCCTGAAGGAGTAAGATAATCAACCACATCTGCACAGGGTATTCCATTTACCCATGTCCTTAGTGAATTGCCGATGGCTTCAATTCTGTAATGGTTCCATTCGCCGGGTTTGAATGCTTTTCTTCCCTCAGGGTTGCTTTCAAGGGTATAAAGCCATCCGCGTCTTGCTTCATCATATATGCCTCCTGACCATGCTCGCTCAGAAGGATCAATCTCAACCTGGTAACCATGCACTCTGCCATTCTGGTATTCTGGGAGGCTTTCACTCCTGAACTGTACACCGGAATTAAGCTGAGGATCGATCCATGTATCGAATTCAAGAATGAAATCTCCGTAGTTTGCTTTTGTGCATAGGAATGAATTTGGTGAATTCAGGACTGTAGTGCCTGTAACAATTCCTTTTTCAAGTATAAAAGATGCAGTTCCATTGATCTGGATCCAGTCTTTAAGATCCTTGTTTGCCAGTTTTTTCCATTTACCATCAGCTGATTGTAATGAAAGAAGCGTAATCAGGAACAGATTGAAAAGGAAAGAAATTTTTCTCATGATATATGTTTCAAGAATGAAATACAGGGTACAATATAAAAAAATGATGTTAGATTTTCTCAGATCAAATTAATTAAATTGCTTAAGAAAGCAGAATTTTAGTCTGCTTGCATATATTAATAAATGCCTGAGTTTACAAGGGATTGATTTGTAAGGGATCTTCATCCCGGCGAAATACCAGTATGATATACCTGAGTAAAGTATCTTTCTGATCAGAAGATCAAAAACACAATTTAAGGAATATCCTTTATCCTGCAGAATGAAGATAATTTTAATAAAAATCAGGCAATTAAAAGTGGATGTTAAAAGGATTTAATATATTTTTACTTCTTGTGGGTTCCAGGATAAAGCATAATGACCAGAATCGGCATAATACCGGAAAAACTATCATAAAATATTAAATTAATCCAGCTATGACTACCCGACGAGAATTCATCCGTAACGCTGCATTAGGAACTGCAGCTGTAACTTTCAGTGCAAATAGCTATGCACGTATCCTTGGTGCCAATGACAGGATTCGTGTAGGCATTGTAGGCTTTTCAGACCGGTTCAGAAGTTCTTTGTCACCGGCTTTCCTCTCACTGGCAGATGAGTTGAATTTTGAATTTACGGCACTATCCGATCTGTGGAGCGTCCGCAGGGAAGAGGCTGATAAATTTTATAAATCAAGAGGCATCACCTTACGTCTTGCCCGAAACAATGAAGAGTTGTATAACGGTAAAGATACTGATGCAGTCATTGTCAGCACTGCTGATTTCCAGCATGCACTGCATTGTGCTGAAGCTGTGAATGCCGGATGCGATGTATATTGTGAGAAACCTTTTGCTGAAACAATGGCGGATGCACGTATTGCACTGGAGGCGGTACAGCAGACGGGGAAAATAGTACAGATAGGATCACAGAGAAGGAGTGCGGCAAACTATATTGCAGCTGATCAGTATATCAAATCAGGCAAATTCGGGAAGATTGTGATGGTTGAGATGACATGGAACGTAAATCAGCCGGGCAGATGGCGCAGGCCAAATGTTGTTCCCAGGCTGCGCGAAGCAGATACTGACTGGAATAGATTTCAGATGAATCGTCCGCCCACAGCTTTTGATGCAAGAAAATATCTTGAATTCAGGCTTTTCTGGCCATACTCCTCCGGGATACCCGGGCAGTGGATGGCTCACCAGATCGATACTGTACACTGGTTTACTGACCTTGCTCATCCGAGAACAGTTGTGGCAAATGGCGGTATTTATCTCTGGAAAGACGGCCGCACAAATTTCGACACTATGACGGCAGTGATGGATTATGGAGATCCGGATAATCCCGATATGGGTTTCCAGGTAGTATATTCATCAAGATTCACGAATTCAGCAGGAGGAACCAAGGAACTTTACTATTCCAATGGCGGAATGCTTAATCTTGATACAAATAAGATTACAGCTGAAGGAGGCCTTGTTGAAAGAGAGGCAAGAGCCATGAACATGAAGGCTAACCTTCTGGAACCCTTCGATCTTCCCACACTAAGAGTTGAAACTGCTGCAAATACGGGGGGAGATCCCATGACAACAGCTCATATGAGAAACTGGATGGAATGTGTAAGGGAAAGGAAGAAACCAAATGCCGATATTGTTGCCGGGTATAACCATTCAATAGCCTGCATAATGTGTACTGCGGCTATCAGGACAGGAGAAAAGGTAACATTCGATGAAGCAAGGCAGGAAGTTCTTGCAGGCGGAAAAGTATTTCAGTATTGAAAAGACAAATAATAATACCAGCCCGGGATATAAAACTTTATAGTAATTTATATTGTAATAAGAACAAATGAAAAAATCACTTATTTCAGTACTTATCTGCTTCCTGCTGTCACTAACCTCATTCCTTTACGGGAAAGGTCCTGCGGATGCAAAGCAGATGTACTATGAGCTTAAGATATACAGGTTAAAGGATCCTGCGAAGAATACGGTTATTGATAAATACCTGCGTGATGCTTTTATACCTGCAATGCACAGAGCCGGCATAAATAATATTGGCGTTTTTAAGCCTGTCCAGACAGACACGGCATCGGGTAAACTTGTTTATGTTTTTATTCCTTATAAGACATCAGAACAATATTTTAATGTGATCACAGCACTTGAAAAGGATAAAGTTTACGCAGAAGCCGGTAAGGAGTTCCTTGATGCTCCTTACGATGATCCGCCATTTACAAGATATGAGAGTGTTTTTATGAAAGCTTTCTCATTTATGCCGGAAATGAAAGCACCGGTTTATACCACTCCGCGCAATGAAAGGATTTATGAGCTGCGAAGCTATGAGAGTGCTACAATTGAAAAAGCCCGTAAAAAAATACATATGTTCAATGAAGGAGGGGAGATGGCAATATTTGAAAAGATCGGATCCAATGCAGTATTTTACGGTCAGGTATTGTTCGGGAGTCTTAAGCCCAGGCTGATGTACATGACAACCTATGCCAATATGAAGTCACATGATGAACACTGGGCTGCTTTCAGGGCACATCCCGACTGGAAGGTGTTATCGGCAAAAGATGAATACAAGAATACTGTTACAAAAGCTAATCCCTACCTGCTTTACCCGACAGATTACTCTGATTTCTGATAACCGACAGAATAAAGAATATATTAGGTGTAAAGAAAGAGGGTGCCTTTCAAAGACACCCTCTTTTCTTTGCTTATTGGTTAATCAGGGAAATTGATATTCGATAGTGTTTTTTCCACCTCTTCTGAAGTAAGTTCATGGTCGGGCAGATTTCCTTCGAAATATTTTTCATAAGAAGATATATCCATATGTCCGTGACCGCTCAGGTTAAAGAGAATTGTTCTTGACACACCCTCCAGATCAGCTCTTCTTGTTTCGTCAAGTGTTGCAGCAATAGCATAATTAGATTCCGGAGCAGGCAGAATGCCTTCATTTTTAGCGAACAGCACTCCGGCTTCAAAGCATTCTCTCTGCATCTTTGCTTTTGCTTCGATGAATCCATCTTTCAGAAGCTGGCTGCCAAGAACACCGGCACCGTGATATCTGAGACCGCCCGCGTGAATCTTTTCAGGGATGAAATTATGTCCAAGTGTGAACATCGGGAGTAGAGGGGTCATACCGGTTGAATCTCCAAAATCATACATGAATTTTCCTTTTGTCAGTTTCGGACAGGAAGACGGTTCGACTGTTACAAGTCTTATGTTTTTCCCGTTAACAAGTTTTTCGCGAAGGAAGGGGAAAGCAATTCCTGAGAAATTTGATCCGCCGCCAAAGCAGCCAATCACCACGTCAGGATAATCGCCCGCCTTTTCCATTTGCAGAAGAGCTTCTTCACCAATTATGGTTTGGTGCAGGTTTACATGGTTAAGTACACTGCCCAGGGAATATTTAGTATAAGGATCCTGAACAGCTATTTCCATTGCTTCAGAAATGGCAATTCCAAGACTGCCAGGTGAATCAGGATATTGTTTCAGTATCTTTCTTCCTGCATCAGTCATTGTGCTTGGTGATGGAATCACCCTGGCGCCATAGGAGTTCATTAAGAGCTTTCTGCCTGGCTTCTGGTCATAGCTCACCTTTACCATGAACACAAGTAGCTCGAGTCCGAAATGCTGACAGGCGAAACTCATTGCACTACCCCATTGTCCTGCACCGGTCTCTGTAGTGATCCTTTTGATACCTTCTTTCTTGTTATAATATGCCTGGGCAATAGCAGTATTTGCCTTATGGGATCCGGAATAGTTGCCTCCCTCATATTTATAGTAAATCTTACTTTTTGTACCCAGAGCCTTTTCAAGATTATAGGCACGATAAATAGGGGAGGGACGGTACATTTTGTAAAGATCAAGCACTTCATCAGGGATGTCGATATATCTTTCAGTTGACATTTCCTGCTTGATAAGTTCCATCGTGAATACAGATGCAAGGGCTTCCGGACCGATTGGTTCACGTGTTACCGGGTGGAGCGGAGGAAGTGGTTTGTTTGGCATATCTGCCTGAATATTATACCATTGGCGCGGCATTTCATTTTCGCTTAATAAAATTTTTGTTGTCTTTTTCATGGTTTTAATTATTAAGTGTTAGTTAACTTTTCCAAAAAAAAAGGCACGCTGTGAAAGGCGTGCCTGAAAATAAATATCTTAAAAGGTTATAGAATGGCCTGTTTCACAGTTTCAATCAATAAACTGCACCAGCACCAATTGTATATCCTCATTGTTTTCATCTTTGCAAAACTATAAAATTTTTCAAATCAAAACAAAAATCATGATTTTTTAATTTTTAAATGTTTTTTCAAGAAAACATAAGGATAGCCCCCAAAGCCTTTAAGTCATCAAAAAAATCCGGGTATGATTTGGCTACACACTGCGGATCTTCAATTATGATATTTCCATCAGCTCTCAGACCTGCTACAGCAACAGCCATTGCTATTCTGTGATCATTATGGGAAGAGACCCTTGTTCCTTTTACCTTTCCGCCGGTAATAAGCATATAATCGCCTTTGATCTCTACTTTTACGTTCATTTTCCTGAACTCTTCGAGAAGTGCTAAGGCACGGTTGCTTTCCTTATGGATAAGGCGGCTCACACCTTTGATGCCTGTCACTCCCTTACAGTATGCTGCAAGGGATACAAGAGGAGGGAAGAGGTCAGGTGATTCGCTAGCATCGAATTCAAATGACCGTAGCACGGATCTTTTTATCTTTACAGAGTTCTCACTGATGCTTATATCAGCTCCGGCCCTGTCGAGAGCTGTGAGAATTGTTTTGTCGCTTTGCCGGCTGTCGGTACGGAGTCCTTCAACAGTAACATCACCGTTAACAGCTCCGGCAACAAGAAGGAATGATCCTCCGCTCCAGTCACTCTCAACCTCAAAAACAGCGGAATTATATTTCTGATTACCTTCAATCTTAAAAACCCTGTAGTTGTCGTTTACGACATTTATACCAAATTTCTCAAGGACCTGAAGAGTCATATCAATATATGGTTTGCTTTTGAGATTGAGAGCTGAAACGACAGAACTGGCTTCAGCCAGCGGCAGGGCCATAAGTAGTCCGGTCAGCAACTGTGAGCTTACCGATCCGTCGGTTTCACATATACCTCCCCTGATGGGCCCCTTTATTGTCAAAGGCAATAAGCCTCCATTGCTCTTACATACTGCACCAAGCTGGTTGAGAGTGTCTTCAATCATTTTCATAGGCCGGTTTTTCAGGGATCCCGACCCTGTCATTATTATCTCTCCGGCATTAAGTGCTGCAATCGGTGAGAACATCCGGATAGCAAGTCCTGATTCCTTGCAATCAAGAGTTCTGTTTTTAATTTTGTGTGAACTACTGATCTTAAGTTCAGTGATTTTTTTTTCTACTTCTGCGCCAAGATTTTCAGCGATCCCGATTGCAGCCAGGGAATCATTGCAATAAGATGGATTTAAAATAGTGCACTCAGAATCAGAAAGTAATGCGGCAGCGATAGCTCTCTGCATCATGCTTTTAGATGATGGGGCTTTGACGCTTCCATTGACCTCTGATGGCACTAAAGTAATTTCCATAATACAAATTTATTTTAAGTTTTGGAGTTACTGTTTAAACCGTTATTCATGATTTTCATCTGCCTGTTTATTGATTCCTGATGAATGGCCTTGAACATTGCATCAATAAGTTCTTTACTAAGCCCTTTTGTCTGGCCTTTTATCATCACCCTTTTAACGATTTCATCCCACCGTGCACTTTGCAAGATAGTGATATTATTTTCTTTTTTATAGCGTCCGATAGTTTCTGCCACTCTCATTCTTTTCTCAAGAATGTTGAGAAGGTGATTATCGAAAACATCTATTTGCTGGCGGAGTTCGCCAAGAGCATCCAGAAGTCTGGGGTCATCTGTTGACGGGCTTCTGAGGATAAGTCTGCTGAGAAGTTCCTTTAGTTCTTCGGCATTGATCTGCTGGGATGAATCGCTGAGGGCTTTGTCAGGATTGATGTGAGATTCTATCATAAGGCCATCGAAATTAAGGTCCATAGCTTTCTGGGAGATCTCGCGCAGGTATTCCCGTGCTCCGGCTATATGACTGGGGTCGCACAGAATGGGCATTTCAGGTATTTTTCTTCTTAACTCTATAGGCAACTGCCAGTTAGGCTGGTTACGGTAAATAGTTTTTTCATAGGTTGAGAATCCGCGGTGAATTGCCCCGAGTCTTTTTATTCCTGCACTGGCTATTCTTTCCAGTGCTCCAATCCATAATTCTATATCAGGATTGACAGGGTTTTTGACAAAGACCATTACATCCACTCCCCTAAGGGCATTTGCTATTTCCTGAACTGTTATCGGATTAACAGATGTTCTTGCGCCGATCCAAAGCATATCTATTCCATATTTAAGTGCTTCGTAAACATGCTTTTCATTAGCTACTTCCGTACCGACGGGAAGACCGGTCTTCTGTTTTACCCTTCGGAGCCATTTCAGTCCGGGATTACCTACTCCTTCAAAACAGTTGGGTCTGGTACGGGGTTTCCAGATGCCGGCCCTGAAAATGTTAACCTTACCGAGAGCCGCAAGCGATTTTGCTGTATCCATCACTTGTTCCTCAGTCTCAGCACTGCAGGGGCCTGATATAAGGAATGGTCTTCCTTTATAGCCATCCCAGTCTTTAATGCCTGAAGTATCCAGTTTTAGTGTCATTTCAGTATGAGTTAATTCAATATTTTTCTTATTTTATTTGCTTCGTCCATAATGGCCTTTAGGCCAGCTTCATCTTTCAACGCTATCTTATTCCTGAAATCCTTCATTTTTTCAATATAAGTATCAATTGCTTTGATTATATATTCCGAATTCTCGATAAAGATAGGAGCCCAGGTGTCACCGTTACTTTTGGCAAGCCTTACAGTACTCTCGAAACCTCCGCCAGCCAGAGTAAGAATATTCTCTTCTTCCTGTTCCTTATCCAGAACACTCAGGGCCAGGGAGAAAGAAGTAATATGGGAGATATGTGATACGTAGGCAACATGAACATCATGTGCAGCAGAGCCCATGTAAACTATTTTCATATTCAGGGTCAGCAGCATGCTTTTTACTGTTTCAAGAGCATCCGGGTCGCTCATCTCGGGATCGCATATTATTGCAGTTTTGTAATCGAAGAGCTTGCCGATAGAGGCTAGGGGACCGGAAAATTCGGTGCCTGCCATGGGATGGGCAGCTACAAACCTTCCCCGGGCAGGATGATCCTTCGATATCTCGGAGATGCTTCCTTTTGTTGACCCCATATCAGTAACCACTTTTGATGTTCCGGCTATCCTGTCGAGAATGCCAGGTAACATTGAACAGTTTGTGTTGACAGGGGTTGCAAGAATTATAAGATCACTCTTGTCAATTGCATTTTCAAGACTGTCAATTTCATCAGCAAATCCGCAGTGTAATGCAATATTCCGGTGCTGCACATTCGTATCAACACCTGTTATCCGGCTGGCAAATTTTCTTTTTCGCAGATCGATCATAAGTGATCCGCCTATCAAACCTATACCTACTACTGCCACTTTCATATTCAGGACGATTGTTATAATTATTATTTTTGTTTTTTTATGTAAAGCTCAATTCTTTTAAGTGATTCAGTAAGAGTCTTTTCATTGGCGCAGAGTGATATGCGGATATACCTGTTTCCGTTTTTCCCGAATATAAAGCCCGGGGTTATGAACACATGAGCTTTGTCAAGAATATCCTCAACATATTGTTCGCAGCTCTTTATTTCTTCAGGGATCCTTCCCCAGACAAATAATCCGGCCTGATTTTTATCATACTTACAATTTAAAAGATCCATTATTGATTCAACAATTGTTCTCCGTCGGCGATAATATGAATTTACTGAATCATACCAGCTGTCGGGATTGTCAAGAGCCTCGACAGCTGCTAATTGCATAGCGCGAAATATCCCGGAGTCCATATTGCTCTTTACTTTCAGAATACTGCTTATATAGTCCTTGTGTCCGGCAAGCATTCCTATTCTCCAGCCTGCCATATTATGTGATTTACTGAGAGAATTGAGTTCAAGTGCTGTTTCTCTGGCACCATCAACAGACAGGATACTGATATAATCATTATTGAGTATGAAGCTATACGGGTTATCGTTGCAAAGAAGGATATTATGTCTGAGTGCAAATCCGACAAGTTTCTCAAAAAGCTTTAATGAACCTAAGGCGCCGGTAGGCATGTGAGGGTAATTGATCCACATCAGTTTAGTCCTGCTCAGGTCAGTTGCTTCCAGTTTGTCAAGATCCGGCATCCATCCTTGTTTCTCATCAAGATCATAATACTTGATATTGCCGCCTATGAGGTTTGTTACTGAAGAATAAGTTGGATAGCCCGGATCCGGAATCAGCACATCATCACATTGATCTACAAATGCCATACTTATGTGCATTATTCCTTCCTTACTGCCCATAAGCGGAAGAATTTCACTGTCAGGATCCAGCTCCACGCGGAAATATTTTTTATACCATGCGGCAAATGCTTTTCTCAGGTCAGGAATGCCAATATAACTCTGATACCCGTGAGCGTTAGCTTTGGAGGCTTCCTCAGCGAGCCTCCGTATCGTATTATTGGATGGTGGCTGATCGGGACTTCCGATGCCGAGATTTATTATATCTGCTCCCATCTTTCGCATCTGGTCTATCTGTCTTAGCTTCTGAGAGAAATAATACTCTTTTACGCTATTTGTCCGTTTGGCAGGTTTAACTTTCATATAGCTTATCTCCTTTGTTATATACCCCTAGTACTTCAAGGTTTATGGTGTAATTATCGAGTATGTTTTTTATCAGATCCATATCATGGTCAGGGTTAAGTTCAAGGTCGGCGTAGAACATGTATTCCCAGTCTTTGTTCAGTTTTGGCACAGATTGTATTTTTGAAAGATTTACATCAAGTTCTGCCAGTCTTACGAGTACGGCAGCCAGGGCACCGGGCTGATGTCCGGTAGAGAAGCATATCGATACTTTATTTCCGCTCAGGTTGCAGTCTTTACCATTCCCGATGACAAGGAAACGGGTATAGTTCTTTTTATAAGTTTCAATGCCTTTTGCAAGAATTGAAAGGCCATAAATATCAGCAGCTATTGAAGAGCCTATAGCTGCCACCCCTTCAAGCTTGTTCTCGCTTATCTGCCTGGCACTGGCAGCAGTATCTTCGCTCTCTATAAGAGTAAGTCCTTGAAGCCTGTTGAGATATGTCATGCATTGTGCAAGAGCAATAGGATGAGATCTTATTTCACGGATGTCACTCAATGACTGGGCAGGAAGAGCCATAAGGTTTTGTACTACCCTAAGGTTATGCTCACCGAGTATCTTCATCCCTGATTCCCTTATCAGAGTGTAATTGTGAAGAATGCTTCCAGATCTGGCATTTTCTATTGCCATCACGGCAAAGTCGGCTTTGCCTTCAATTACTGTCATCAGTGTGCGATTGAAAGAGGTGCATGGCACAATTTCTATTTTTTCAGCGCTGAAGTATTGTCTTGCTGCAACTTCGTGAAAAGATCCCTGTTCTCCCTGTATCGATATTTTCATTTAAATATTATTAAAAAAAAAAGTCCCCGTTTCCGGGGACCTGCATTTTTATAAGTTATTATATATCTACACAATAATCCCCTTATTCTCTTCTGAAAAAAAAGTAGAAATAAAAATAAAAGGCGTTTATATTGTGTATGATATCCATTTCTGGTCTTTATTAGCGTGTAAAAGTAATAATTTAATATTTATTAAAACACAAAAATACAAAGAAATATCTTAAACCGTTAAGATTTTATTTATGTCTTGATTTAAGCACTTCCTCAATATCGGCAAGAGAATGACCTTTTGTCTTTAATAGTATTAGCAAATGATAGAGCAGGTCAGCAGCTTCATTCTTGAAGAGATCAGGGTTATCATCCTTTGCCTCGATAATAAGTTCGACAGCTTCTTCTCCGACTTTCTGGGCAACTTTGTTAATACCCTTACGGAAGATCTTGTTTGTATATGAATCCTTTACATCATTATCAATACGTTCATTAATGATCTTTTCAAGTTTATAGAGGAAACCCCGTGGCGA
>Ga0116174_10001566_pt1 | contig 20655 bp, 18 predicted proteins | sample AD_UKC087_MetaG_FD_89801 | JGI IMG/M metagenome (GOLD analysis project Ga0116174, IMG submission 89801) | Active sludge microbial communities of municipal wastewater-treating anaerobic digesters from USA - AD_UKC087_MetaG | ecosystem: Engineered > Bioreactor > Anaerobic > Digestate | place: USA...
ACAGCCGGTTGAGATCATCGAGGGTGTAGCGAACCCAAACGTCCACTTCGCCGGGGTAACCTTGATCGCCTTCGGGGCTATGGAGGGTGAGGGTCAGGCTGGCGGAATCTTCTGCGGTTGAGGTTTCCATTTGCCAAAGGCGCAGGTGGAATCCGTCAGGACCGGAATGGAGGTTGTTTTGACCATCATTTTTTGAGAGCATGTATCGCTTATCGTCAAGCAAAAAACTGGCATCAGCGATGCGGTTGGCGACCCTTCCGATCAAGCTGCCGAAATACATGGGGTTGGTGAGGTATTGTGCGGGATCGTGATAGGCAAGGACGACATCTTCAACTTGTCCGGCGCGGTCAGGCGTTCGCAGGCTGACAATGGTGCCACCAAGGTCGAGAATCCCGACGGTGATCTGGCTGGAGTTGGTGAGGGTGCAGAGCGTGATTTCACGTCCGTCCGGAGTCTGAAGGAAGGGTGATTTTTTTATTCGGTCCATGGCATAGATTTTAAACCAATTTTTGCTGGTTTTTTGATGGATCAGAAAAAGGGAAGTACTTGGAACCGATTTGTTTATTGGATTTCTCTTGTGTGGTTTCCTCTACAAAGAATTGTTTTGTCCGGAAACCAACCTTTCCATTTAAATGAATAAGCATGGCGTTAGCGATCATTCGTATGGGCAGGCATCCCTGCGGATGATATAATGATTCAAATACACTTACCTGAGGTACGCATGGCAGAATTCATCACCATAGCACAAATCGACGCCGCGACGGACGCCGTCAGAGCGCGCATCCACACCCAGCCACAGGTCGCGCTGATCCTTGGCTCTGGCTTGGGTGAACTGGCGGATTCGGTTGAAAACCCAACCATTATACCCACCCGTGAGATCCCGCACTGGCCAGTTTCAACCGTCCCGGGGCACAAAGGGCGTCTGATCATCGGGCAGCTCGAGGGCAAAGAAGTGCTCGTGCTGCAGGGGCGCACGCACTACTATGAAGGTCACCCTATCTCACAGATAGGCCTTCCAATTCGCGTGATGCAGCGCCTGGGCATCAAGACCCTGATCATCACCAATGCTTCCGGCGGCTTGAACGACAGTTTTCATGCCGGTGATTTGATGCTGATCAAGGATCATCTTGCGCTCTTACCGATGGCTGGTGAGAATCCGCTGCGGGGACCCAACCTGGACGAGTTCGGACCGCGTTTCCCCGATATGAGCGCCATTTACAATCCGGAACTGATCGAGTTGGCTGAAGAAACTGGCGCATCGCTCGGCATTAAGCTCAAAAAGGGCGTGTATGTCTGCCTTTCAGGTCCATCTTTTGAGACCCCCGTAGACTGCCGCTTCCTGAAGATGGTTGGCGTCGACGCGGTCGGCATGTCCACCGTACCTGAGGCGATCGTTGCCAAACACGGCGGAATGGCGATATTGGGCATCGCCACGATCACCAACAAGATCGACCCGGACGGCACCAACAAAGCCACACACGAAGAGGTATTGGAAGTGGGTGACTTGATTGCCCCGAATCTGATGAAACTTCTGAAAGGTGTGTTGCGCCGGCTATAGCAGTTCATAGCTAACCAATATGGAATATGTGATCAAATTCCTGGCGGATTTTGAGGTCCCGATCTACCTGCTGCTCGGGATCGTTGCTGTGGTATACCTGCGGCGGATTTTGATCTCGCTCGAGGAAAAACGCACCGCCATCTTTGGGCTGGAACGCGAAGCCGCACAGCGCAAGGTGACCGGCGCCGCATCGATCCTGATCCTGGTTGGGCTGATGACGATCCTGGAATTCGTGGTTGCCACCTTCCTTGCGGGCGAGCTTTCTCAAGCGCCAACTTTTGCCACCCCAACGATCGAGGTTCTTACGACCCCGACGACTACGCTGCCCGGACCCGTCCCCACAGACGCAACGCCGACCCAAACCGTTTACCCGCAAGCAAAAATTGAGGGGATTGTCTCTGAGTGCGTGAACGACATATTGGAGATCGATAGTCCGGTGCACGAAGCACAGGTAGAAGGCGTGGTTGAGATCGTTGGCTCGGTCAATACCCCTTCTCTTGGTTCGTACCGTTATGACTTCTCAACAATGGGTGAGCCAAATTGGCAGACGATCGCCGCAGGCAGCGGCGTGCATATTGATGAGAACCTTGGCAACTGGTACACCAGCGATCTGGCGCCAGGTCCATATATGCTGCGTCTGGTGGCACTGGATAACCAGGGAACTGAAACGTCAACTTGTGTTATTGTTGTAAATGTTACGGCGAATGAATAAGAGGAAACAATGGCAAAACTGAAAATCCTGATGGCAACCCGCACGCACATGGAAAAAATGATGGCAATGGACCACCGTGTCAACTCGGTCTATTCCTACCGGCTACAGACCAGTCAGGATACCCTGGGTTGGGGTTTAACGTTCCAAAGGGTGAAATTACCCCGCGAAGTCACCATCAAGTACCCGCGCGATGAGAATTCGCTGCTGCGTTCCTGGGCTGATGCTGACCTGATCTATGCTGGTATGCTGGATGATCTTTTGGTGGCTTACGTTACTCTCGAAACCAAAACACTGCCTAAAACCGCGCGCATATGCGATCTGGTGGTCACACCCGAAGTGCGGCTGAACGGGGTTGCGACCACGATGATTGCCGCATGCGAAGACTGGGCTGCAAAGAAACACCTTGATCGGGTTATGCTTGAAATCCCAATGCGCAACTTCCCTGCGATCAGCCTGGCGCTCAAATGTGGTTATCAACAATGCGGTTTTCTGGACCAATATTTCCCCAATTCCGATCCAGCCTTATTCTTTGAAAAGAGGCTGGGGAGTTAATCGCCTGTGATCTTTCCTCTCTCGCTTGACCTGACCAGCATATTCGAAACGGTCTACCAGATCCTGGCTGCCGGTGTGGCAATCACGGCAGTTGCTTTGGTAATGTATGCCACCAGTTTCAATCTGCGCGACAAACTTGTGCAGACGTACGTTTTACTCCTGGTATGCGTCATCTTCATCTACGCCGGTGAAGCCATGGCAAGCGTCTCGAACACGCCGGCTTATGTGGAATTTCTGCTGCAGATGAAGTGGGTTGGGCTGGTGATGCTGCCAGCTGTTTATCTTCATTTTTCTGATGCCTTGCTCACCCTGACGGGTCGCCCCAGCCGTGGCAGACGCCGGTTGGCGGTCCTGTTGATCTATGCGTTGTCTGTTGTGATGGCCATCATGGTTCCTTTTGGTATTACAGTGGGTGGGCTTGCCGCCGAACGCGCGCCAGGACCGAACCTGGAACGCAACATGGTCACATTTGGCTTTGGAGTTTTTTACATCCTTGTCATGTTGATGGTGAGTTACAACTTGCTGAGAGTGGTACTGCGTAGCGCCACCCGCACCAGCCAGCGCCGCTTGTTCTATCTGACAGCAGGCGCTGCAGCTCCAGCTCTGACAGGCATCCTGTTCCTGTTCCACGGCAATGTGACTTTGGCGAGTCATCCAGATGTTTTCTGGTTGCTTTCGATCCTTGGTTCGGTTATCACCGGCTTTTTCCTGATAGTGATGGCTTATGTGGTCTCTTTCTTTGGGCTCAGCTGGACAGATCGAGCCATCAAGAGTCGATTATTGCGCTGGATGCTGAGGGGACCATTGGTGGCGGCAATTGTGCTTGGGATGACGACCATTGTGCGGCGGTTAGGTGAGGCGCAGGGGATTCCCAACTTTTTCCTCGTTCCAGTAGTTATGGTCGCAATGATCCTTGTCCTCGAGTATGCCATCAACCTTGCTTCACCCTATCTCGAGAAAGTGTTTTTCTGGGCTGAAGACCGGGCTGATCTTGAAGTGATCCAATCCCTGCAAGACCGTATGCTGACTGGAAAAGACCTGGATCAATTTCTTGAGCTGACAAGTGCTTCCATATGCGACAGACTGCAGGTGAAGGCGGGCTTTTTTGCCGTCCTGGAAGGTGGGAAGATCGACAGGGTCATTCAGACTGGCGATAAAAAACTGCTGACATCCCTGAACCTGGATGATAGCTTGCTCCAGGAGATTGACACCGACAATAGTGATGAAGATGTTTTTCAGGAGTTTGGCGATTTATTTGTAGTTCGCCTGGAGTACTCCAATGGAAATGGCAACAAAGCGCTGCTTGGTGTTTGCGGATTCCTCAAGTATGTCCCTGCGCTGGTGGAGGAGGAAGACCTGAAAGCGGTCCAGCTGCTGATTGATCGCGCAACTACAGCACTTAAAGACCGCGCCTACCAGCAGCAAGTGCTGCGATCCATTTCGGGCTTGCAGCTTGAAGTGGACTACATCCAGGACTTGCGTGCCAGCGCCAGTTACAATCAGCAGCGCATCTACAGTGGTGAGGATCACGGAGCGCCGCTGGAGATGGCGGATTGGGTCAAAGACGCACTCACGCACTATTGGGGGGGACCAAAACTGACAAATAATCCGTTGATGAATTTTAAAGTGGTTGAGACTGCCAGCGAGGCGACCGAAGGCAACCGTGTGAACGCGCTTCGCAGCATCATTACAGAAGCCATTGAAAGAATCCGACCTGAAGGTGAGCGGAAGTTCACCAACGACTGGTTGTTGTATAACATTCTCGACCTCAAGTTCCTCCAGGGGAAGAAGGTACGCGAGGTGGCGCGCAGGCTTTCGGTCTCTGAAGCAGATCTGTACCGCAAACAGAAAGTCGCGCTCGAAAGTGTCGCGCAGGTGATTGCAGATATGGAAGAGGATGGAGTTGGTGCCCCTTCCGTGCAAGCGGGCGAAGCCATCCCAACCGAATCCAATATTGAAAAATAGTTTTTAACACGGACCTGTAAGGTTTGATGTGAAGCTATCCTCAGATTTAGCTTTGCATTGATCGGAAATGAAGCGTAGGGCTATGTTAGAGATCCTCGTAGGGTTGACGATTATGTCAACCATTGAGGTATCGTTCGTGTATAAGCAAGGAAAAGGCCTGCCTTTTCCCTGCGAAGGTGCATATTTGGTTGAGGTTCTTGTAGGGATGACAGCCGTCCGTAGCCTCCCCTTGCGGGATGCGTCAACCGTTTTGGAATGGGGTGCGGTTGTGAAAGGAAAAGGCATACCCTGCTACGCGGGCACAGGTGCCTTTTCCCTACGAAGGTGAATATTTGGATAAGGTTCTTGTAGGGTTGACGCCGTGCGCAGCCTCCCCTTGCGGGATGCGTCAACCTTTATGAAATGGAGTGTGGTTGTGCAAGGAAAAGGCATACCCTGCTACGCGGGCACAGGTGCCTTTTCCCTACGAATTTGTGAATTTTGGAAAAGCCCATACTTGTATTTCTTTCCTGACTGGCACGATTGGTGCAATGTTTTTTGCTGAATATTTCTTCAGCATTCCATGCTGCATGAACGGAGAAAACTGTGAGCCAAACCGCAAGTAAGGGTCGACCGAGCGAGTCAGAAAAAACAAAGCAATCAGCAGAAGCGGCAGCCCAAAAGGCTGAAGCCCAGGCACAAGCCACAAAAGAACGTCTGATCCGGATGGGGTGGGATTTTGCCGGCCTGGTATTGCTGGTATTGGGAATGCTCTTACTCCTGGCTGTGTTTGGTATCACCCATGGAAAGTTTGTGGACAGCGGCGTTGCCATGCTGCGGAGATGGTTTGGCTATGGGCGATTTATTGTTGCTGCAGCAATATTCGCTTCAGGTTGGCTGCTTTTACTCTGGCGAAAGAATCAAGCCAGGCAGGTGAACATCCTGCGCGTCATCCTGGTGGAAGTCGCGTTTTTCCTGTTGCTGGGTGCACTATCCGCATTCTTCAAAGATTCAGTCAGCAGTGTAAATGCCGGAACAAGCGCTGGTGGCATCAGTGGATATGGGATTATGTTTCCCCTGACAAGCCTCATTACACGCATTCCTGCTGGAATCGTATTGGTCATCCTTGGTTTGATGGCGCTGCTTTTTGGCATGAACCTGGTCAGCAAACTCGATCGCTGGGCGAGAATGAAGATTGGCGAGCCTGCTCAAACGGTTCAACAGCTACCCATGATCCAGGAAGAAAAACCAGTCACTTCGGTTGTAAAAACGCAGCCCAAACCCATAGAGCCAAAACCGGTTCGGAAACCGGTTGGGCAGGCTGAACTCCCGCTGCAATACCGCAAAAACTTTACTCAAAAGGAAGAAGATGAGGTTCAAAAACCCATCAAATACCACCGACCGGATGGATTGCCACCTCTGACCCTGCTTGACAACGAAAAAACAGTTGCCGCCAACCAGGCTACCATCAACATGAATGCTGGATTACTGGAAAAGACCCTGGACGAGTTTGGCGTTCCTGCCAAAGTGGTAGGCTACAGGGTGGGACCCACCGTGACCCACTATGCTGTTGAACCCGGCTATATCGAAAAACCTGGTCAGGACGAGAAACAAAAGGTCCGGATTTCCAAGATTTCCGGCCTCTCCAAGGATCTGGCACTGGCACTCAAAGCGGAACGGTTGCGTATCGTGGCTCCTGTACCCGGTAAATCCTACGTGGGTGTGGAAGTGCCGAACAGTGAGCATATGCTCGTGCGGCTGCGCCCTTTACTGGAATCGGAGGAGTTCACACGCATCAATTCACCGCTCGCAATTCCGCTTGGCAGAGGCGTGTCAGGGGAGCCAGTTGTTTCTGATCTCTCCACCATGCCCCATCTGCTTATTGCGGGTACTACCAACTCCGGCAAGTCGATCTGTATCGCGGGGATAACGATGTCGCTGGTGCTGAACAATCATCCGGATGATCTTAAGCTTGTGATGATCGACCCGAAGCGCGTGGAATTGAAACGTTTCAGCGGTTTGCCGCACCTTTACGGAGAGGTTGAAACGGAAATTGAGCGCATTATGGGCGTGCTGCGTTGGGCGACTACCGAGATGGATAACCGCTATCGCCTGCTGGAAGCCACAGGGGCGCGAAACCTTGACTCGTTCAATGCCAGGATGCTAAGGGCTGGCAAACCTAAACTCCCGCGTATTGTGGTCCTGATTGACGAGTTGGCGGATTTAATGCTCAATTCAGCTGAACAAACCCAGGATCATATTGTGCGGTTGGCACAGAAGGCGCGCGCCATTGGTATTCACCTTGTAGTAGCTACCCAACGCCCTAGCGTGGATGTGGTAACAGGCGTCATCAAGGCGAACTTCCCGACCCGGATCGCATTCACGGTCGCATCGCAGGTGGACTCGAAAGTCATTCTCGATAGACCCGGCGCTGAAACGCTTCTTGGAAAAGGTGATCTGCTGTTCAGCCATCCTGAAACTGGGCTGCAGCGGTCGCAAGGCGCGATGATCACCGACTCGGAGATCCGCTCCGTCATCAAGTGGTGGCAAGAAAACACTGACCCGCGCCACAAACAACAGCTCGATCTGCCCACGTCGGAGCCTGCCAAACCCGCTGGAAAACCTGCCGAAACCACCGCCGAAATCCCTGTGGAGGAAGCGGCGCCCTGGGAAGAAGTTATCCAGGAAACCCAACCTGAAGATAGTGATGAGACACTCATCAACCAGGCGATTGATCTCGTGCGCCGCAGCCGGCGGGCAAGCGCGTCTTACCTGCAGCGGCATATGCGCCTTGGGTATCCCCGTGCTGCCTGGCTGATTGACCAGCTTGAGGCACGCGGCGTGCTCGGACCTGCCCAAAGCGGCGGAAAAGACCGTGAAATCCTGCTTGACCCACCTGAACCGGAAGTTGAAGAAGAATAGATGAGCAAACACAAATTCGAATTTGAGCCTTTCCTGCGCAAAACCTTCAAGGCGCCACTCGATGCCATTGCAGGTTTTCTGCTCAAACTGGGCATTACAGCGAACTTCATTACGCTTTTGGGACTGGTTGGTAACATCGTAGCAGCTTACCTTATCGCCAGGGGTTACCTGCTTGCGGGCGGCTTGGTGGCTGCATTCATGGCTCCCTTGGATGCCGTGGATGGAGCTCTCGCGAGAAAGACGGGTATCACCAGCAAGTTTGGCGCTTTTCTCGATTCGGTCATTGACCGTTATGATGAGATGATCCTCCTGGCTGGCGTACTGTACTATTATCAGAGCCAGGCATATACAGTGGGTGTGATGCTTACCTATGCCGCTTTATGTGGATCAGTGCTGGTTTCATACACACGCGCCCGCGCAGAGGGGCTCAGTTTCTCCGGAAAAGCGGGTATTTTCAGCCGTATTGAACGTTCTATCGTCCTGATACTTGGATTGTTGTTTAATCAGTTGCTCATTTCCATTGGTATAATTGCTATTCTGGCAAATGTAACCGCAATTCAGCGAATATTCTTCGTCTGGAAACAGTCAAAGCAAGCCTAATCCCCGGCGGTTGCGGAAAGGAACTTTCATGCCTCAAGGTTTTAATATTGGTCCATTAACGATACGTTTTTACGCGATTATTATTATTGTCGGTGCCGTCCTGGGCGCCTGGCTGGCTTCGAAGCAAGCTAAACGGGCAGGGCGCGATCCCGAAATCATCCTGGATATCCTTCCCTGGCTGCTGATAGGCGGCATCATCGGTGCACGCCTGTGGCATGTTTTGACTCCCTCCGGCTCCAACCAGGCGATGGGAATCACCACCGAAAACTATCTGCACAACCCGATTGAGATTCTGAAGATCTGGAAAGGCGGGCTGGGCATTCCTGGCGGTGTGATTGGCGGAGCACTGACCCTCTTTATTTACTGCAAGGCAAGAAAGATCAGATTCCTCGAGTGGGCGGACTATACTGCACCAGGTCTGCTCGTTGGTCAGTCAATTGGCAGGTGGGGCAACTTCGTCAACCAGGAAGTATATGGGCGTCCTTCCAACCTCCCCTGGGCAATCACGATTGACGCTCCCTACCGGATGCCCGGATTCGAGCAGGTAGCCAGGTATCACCCACTGTTTCTTTACGAGAGCCTTCTGACCATTCTTTCAGCCGGGTTGCTTGTGTTGATCAGCCGTAAATGGCGTAAAAAACTATTCACGGGCGATCTGTTCCTGATCTATCTGGTGCTCTATCCAACGATTCGTTTCTTCCTTGAGTTCCTGCGACTGGATCCTTCCCCGATAAATGGGATCAATATCAATCAAACCTCCATGCTGGTCGTTTTGATCATTGCGGCACTGCTGCTGGTCTTGCGCCATACCGTTTGGGCAAAGGGTTTGGAAGCGAAAGAGGAAAAGCTGGTTGAGGAGTTGGCTGCCAGCTTGGAGGTCGATGGATTGGTATCTTCCACGGAAACAGGTGAAACCGATGCGGTTGAACCAACAGCGGAAGAAGTCGAAGAGCATCTTGAAGCTGGTTCAGAAGAAGTTGAAGAAAAACTTAAAGAGGCTGTAGAGGAAATTGAGGCGGAGACAGGTGAAGTTGAACAGTCGGTTGAGGAAATAATTCCCGGAGCAAATTCCCTGCCCGAAACCAAGCTAAATCTTGAGGATGATATTTCCTCCTACCCTAATGATTAGTTCTTCTTTTTGAAAAGATGATGAACGGATGGGCTCGCGCTCATCCGTTTTTGGTTTATGTGGAGTCATCAAGCGTAGGGTGGGTAGGCGTCACGGTGTGTTTTCAGGAGCGCACCTGACGATAGCCTGCCCACCGGCGCTCTGGACTGGACGCGATCATAGGTGACGACAGCTGTTATTGGCGGGTTGGCTATTTCTAAAGTGTTGTAGGTCGAGGGATCGTGACGCCAACTCACCCTACTTTACTCCAGTTCAGATAAACCAGAAAAACCAAATGTTTTATATGGATCATATACTGCACGAATTCGCGATTCCTGGCATTCAGTTAAGCTTCAAAGTCAGGTGGATATCGTTTGGTGATAAAATCAACCATCAAGCTTAATTTGAAACGGTTACACGCCGAAAAAACCGTTCAGGAGAAGAAGATGAACATCGATGAACAAGTGAATTACCTGATGCAGGGCGCTGATTTTGGTGACGCGACCATTGCAGAAAACATGGCTGTCGAGCTGCGCGAACGCCTGATTGAGGCTGAAAAAACCGGCAAACCGCTGCGTGTTTATTGCGGCTACGATCCCACCTCCACTGATCTTCATCTTGGGCATACGGTGACCATGCGGAAGCTCCGCCAATTCCAGGAACTCGGGCATGAAGTGCTGTTCGTGATCGGCACCTATACCTCCATGATCGGCGACCCTTCAGACAAAGACAAACTTCGCCCCCACTTGAGCGAGGAAAAAGTCATGGAAAACGCCCGCACTTATGCTGAGCAGGCTTTTCGCATTCTCGATCCGGAACGCACTCAGGTGCTTTACAATGATCAGTGGCTCCGTAAACTTACCATGTCTGACTTCATCAACCTGGCATCCAATTTCACGGTCCAGCAATTCCTGACCCGCGATAACTTTCACAAACGCTGGGACAAAAATGAGCCGATCTACTTGCACGAGTTTTTCTACGCGATCATGCAGGGATACGATGCGTATCATCTGGACGCTGATGTCCAGGTGGGTGGCTCTGATCAGCTCTTCAACATTATCACTGCCAGCCGCAAGGTGATGACCTCGCTTGGGAAGAAGCCGAACATCGGGATCATCCTCGGCATCCTGCCGGGCACCGACGGGGAAGTGCGCATGAGCAAGTCGCTGGGCAACCACATTCCGCTGAATACGAATGCCGCAGATATGTACGGAAAAGTCATGAGCATTCCGGATAAGGCTATGACGATCTATGCTGAGCTTGCGACTGAGTGGTCACCAGAGCAGCTTTCTGATTTTAAATCCGGTTTGGCTACCAACAGCCTCCATCCACGCGACGCAAAAATGCAGCTTGCTTATGGCATCACCACGGTCTTCTATGGCGCTGAAGCAGCAGAGAACGCGCAAAACCAGTTCATACAGACCTTCCAGAAAGGCGACACTCCGGAAGAAATGCCTGAGTATTGTCCTGCCGAGGGCGAAACCCTGATCGATATCATGGTCGGGCAAAAAATGGCTGGAACACGCAGTGAAGCCCGTCGATTGATCGACCAGATGGGTGTAAAGGTTAACGGCGTTACAGTGAGCGATCCCACTTGCAAACCTGATCCGGACAGTGTGCTTCAGGTTGGACGGCGTAAGTTCCTGCGGATCCTCTAAGGACTAATCGGGCGCGGATAAACTCAAAAGACTGCTCCCGATCGTTTGTGCCAGGTCGGGAGCGTTTGATTCTATTGCCACCGCGATTGCCAAAGGTGTCGCAACCCATTTTTCGGTCGTCCCGCCGATATACCAGGTCAGGATCTTTCCGTCCCGGGTCAGAGCGTGACCGCTTTGGAACCAAAAAGCCGGGTCATTACCGAGCAGACTCGTCCGCAGGCGAGCCATCGCCCCCGATTCAATCACCTGCACTGGCAAAACGCCCTCTCTGAAGGCTGTCCAATTGCCGTCTTCTGAAAGATAGGTGTTGCGCAAGCGTGGGGAGGGTAACAAACCGTCATTGGTGATACTCGCCGCGATCAGTGCCATCTGCAGCGGAGTTGCCTGAATTTCAAGCGCGCTCTTAGGTTTGGTTACAATCACTGCCGGATCCGGTTTTGTGTCAGGCGCGGTCGTGCGAAGGGAAAAAGTTGGTGCAGTGAACAACCCGAATGATTCCAATTGATCCAGGAATACGACCGGATTGAGGTTTTGGATCAATCCCAGAGCTGCCTGTTCGCAGCCGGCCTGATATCCATCCAAATTTCCGTCATATGCATCGCTGGCTGCCTGACAATACGCATCCTGTTCACCAACAGCTACTGGCAGCACTCCTTCCGCGGAAAGGGGATGGCTGTAGTAGGTGGCAAGGCCAAGACTGTTTACCAAGGTGCCCAGGGGGTAGGTCGCTTGTGTTGTGCGGTTTACCATCGGGGCATCCGGGTCCTCGCGTAATTGTTCCCAATTGTCCGCAAGTGTATTTGCATCGTAATAAGGATGCGAAGCCAGAGCATAAATCTCTCCGGTGGTCGCGTTGATAAGCACCACGGCGCCTTTCGCATCACCCAGCAGCATGTCCGCGGTGGATTGCAGGGAAGTGTTGATGGTCAGTTTGATGTCCACCCCGGGAGGCGGCTGATTGTAAAGCAATTGGTTTTTCCAGATTGTGTCGTAACTTCTGCCTGAGTAACCCCTCAACCACTGATACTGGCTTAATTCCAATCCGTCCTGCCCGTACATACCGCTGGTAAAACCGATCGTATTACTCAAAGAAGGTATCAGAACCTCACGCTGGTAGTTACCGACCTCACCTGTTGTAACCGCCAGCTCTTCTCCGGATTGGCTCAGGATCTTCCCCCTCGGCGTATAGCGATCGTAGACTGCCCAGCGTGGGTTTTCAGGTTTCGCCAGCAGATCTTCACGACGGATAATGCTCAGCCAACTACTGGCAGCCAGAACCAGCAAAAACAAGCCGAGGAAGATTGCCACAATCCAACGATAAGGGCGGCGGACAGGTTCGGGCAGTGGATCAGATGCCAATTCGGAGCTGATCTTGAGTAATAACATCACCGCGATCAGATTCGTTACCAGCGATGAGCCTCCGTAAGAAAAGAATGGGAAAGTAACGCCAGTTAATGGCAGCAATCCAATGTTACCAGCGACGATGAAGTAAGTTTGCAGACCGAAATATGCCGCAATACCAAAGGCAAGGTAGCGTCCAAATGTAGTTCTTGTGGCTTGGGCAATACTGATACCGCGTACTACCAGGATCATCATTAAGAGCATCAAGCCCGAACTTCCCAGCAGCCCAGTCTCTTCCGCTACTGCAGGAAAGATAAAGTCAGACACAGCCACCGGGATGAGCAGGGGACTGCCCAGGCCCGGACCCGTTCCAGCCAGACCGCCTGCTGCCAGTGCGATCTGAGCTTGTACCAACTGATATCCACTGCCTGATGCCTGCGCCCATGGATTTAGCCAGATGTCAACACGGGACTTTACAATGTCAAACATAAAATAGCCGACGAGTCCCGCCACGATGCCAACCAATGGGATCAACAGTAAGAAGCGGCGTTTTTGCGTGGTTACCGTCAACATGAGAATATAGAGACAAACGAACAAACTGGCTGTGCCCAGATCCCGCTGAACGACCAACAGGAAGCCGGCAATACAAGTCACGATCAGCGTAGGAAAGACCGAGCCGAGCAGCGTGATGTTGGGCTTGATCTGGTCGGCGAAAAAGGCAGCCAGGTAAACGATGATCAAAAGTTTCAGAGGTTCAGAAGGCTGAAGGTAGAGCCCAAAAGCTTTCAGCCATAACTGGGGACCCGCGCCAGTGGGATTCACACCAATGGGGAATGTCAGCCCAATTAGGATCAAACCGATCAGAAGCCATACGTACTTGTAACGCCTGAGCAAATGGCTCAGGCGGTTGGTTCTGAGCCCCAGCCAAAACAGAAAACAACCGACCAGGTACCAAGCAAGCTGTTTTAGCCCCAGGTCCGGTGATAGCCGCCAGACCGTCAACAACCCCCAGCCAACCAAAGCGGCGAAGGTCGGGAAGATCCATGGGTCCCGGGTGGGCAACTCTTGCCTGACGGCTTTATAGAGCACCAGTATACTGATCAACCAGATAAAAAATGGCAGAAAAAAAAGCCAATCAGGCTGCAATTGCTCAGAATGCAGGCGTGTTCCATTCGCCAGCGAAAGTGCGCCTGTCAGAAAAAAAATAAACAGAACCGCCAGCACGAGCAGCCTGGGCTGTTTGGAACGCGAGCGGGAGGTGGTTTTAGCAGGCAAGATTATCCAAGATACTTATCTGCCAGCAGGCGCAGCCTGGCTTTTGTTTCCAGGTTGATCTTCGCTGGATTGGTCATGATGGCATTCTTCAAAGCCTGATCACATTCGCAACCTGCGGATCCATCATCCCCGGATATCAAATCGACCAGGCGAACCAGGGCGTTTTGTGCCACCTTGGTGTTGTGGGACAGGGTGTTGATCACCATTTCAACGGTGACTGGTTCCTCGGAAATGTGCCAGCAGTCATAATCTGTCACGTGCGCCATGGTGGCATAGCAAATCTCTGCTTCGCGCGCCAAAAAGACTTCCGGAGAAGCGGTCATGCCCACCAACGACATACCCCAACTGCGGAAAGTGTTTGATTCACCGCGCGTCGAAAAACGCGGACCTTCGATCGTGATATACGTGCCGCCATCGTGCACAACAACATCCTGTTCCTGCAGGGCTTTCAGAAGCTGGGAACTCAGTTTGGGGCAGAACGGTTGGGCGGTGCTGACATGGGCGACAATTCCTTCGCCGAAGAAACTGCGCTTTCGATCCTTTGTGAAATCGAAAATCTGATCCGGCACCACGATATGTCCAGGAGCGTAATCAGCCCGAAGCGAACCGACAGCGCTAACGCTGATGATCTTTGTAACACCCAATTCCTTAAATGCATAAATGTTCGCACGGTAATTTACCTCGGAAGGCAATAACACATGCCCAATGCCGTGACGCGCGAGAAAAGCCAGCTTCTTTCCCTTCACTTCGCCGATTACAAAAGGAGAAGATGGCTTGCCAAAAGGCGTGTCCAATCCGACAGTTTCCACCTTTTCCAGTCCGCTGAAACCATACAGTCCTGATCCTCCGATAATCCCAAATGCAAACTCTTCTGTCATTATTGCCTCTCTTGTTGTTCAATTGGTTTGATGGAAATAGTAAAAATTGCGTCACCGCAATAAAATTCGTCATTATCTTTCACAACAATTGGCTCTTCAACCCGAATACCATCCAGAAATGATCCATTTGTGGACTTCAGATCTTCAAACCACCATTGATCCAGATGATAGTACAAACGGGCATGCCTGGAAGAAACGGTTGGATCTTCCAGAATAAAATCACATTCATGACTGCGGCCGATCAATACTTCATTGCTGGCAAAGGTTAGCGATTTCAGCTCAGCGTTTACAGTGGTTGACAACGTCAAGCCGGGGATTGCGATGTTTCCCTGGTTGGCTTGCTTTGAAATGACACTGCGCCAAAGCATCCAGACAGCCGCACCCAAAAAGGAGTAAAGGAAAACCAGGAAGAGAATGCGAAGAATCAAACCAACTGTGGCAGACATCTCATTCCTCAGTTTCAATTATCTTCGTGGGACTTGAACCCAACCCGGGAATATCGTGGTTGTATATAAGCAGAGTTTTGCCGATGCGGATGACATCTCCTGGTTTAAGCGTAGCGGTTTTTACCGGTTGGTTGTTGAGAAAGGTTCCGCCAGTGGAACTCAGATCAAATAGCAGGTAGCGGCCTTGCTTAGCCCTGAGCTGCAGATGATCGCGAGAGACCATTGGGTCATCAAGCTGGATATCACTTGTACTGCGACGGCCTATCTTGATGATGGGCTTGCTCAGATAGTAATGTTCCTTGCCGTTAATGATGAAATAGGCATGCTCAGGTGCCACTGCTTCGACGGGAACTTCGGGAACCATGATCTGGAGGGCTGTTTTTGATGTATCTGAGGAGGGGAGGGTAACTGCTGTTGCTATTTCGATCGAATCAACAGCCAGGCTGGTGTTTTGCGCAAGTTGGATGCGGAGCGGCACTCGGAATTGATACCCTTGCTCAACCCAGCTGGCTTCGACCTCGCTGGCGACCAGGTTCAAAGTGGGGACAGCCTCTTGCCAGGCATCCCATTTTTCAGGCGATACAAACAAAGTGATCAAATCGGGCGCGAATTTTTCTTTTGAGTCAACTTGAGTTTGTATCTTCTCATCGATCATGCTGATGAGTTGGCTGCTCAGCGATGAAGCCGCTCCAGGGTAAAGCAGACGGTCAACAGTGCCTTCAAGGAGGGCTTGAATTCTATCTTCAATCAACGCTAAAAAATTCTGCATGGCAGCCACGCTTAAATTATACCAATGAAACAACTGACACTGGTTTGATGGGACACCGTAAACAAGGTAATCAGTCTAAAGCCCGTCATCAGCGAGCGAAGCGTGGCAATCCAATGTTCCCGATCAGGAAAACAGATTGTGCCGGGTTCTGCCCGGGCACAGCATCCCGCCGCAGGCGACCCACACCAATTGGAGACCTTCGGTCAACCCCCGTGCGCGGTCGTGAGACCGGCACGATCAGAAGGTCATCAGCTTCTTTTGCGAAGCGATGACGCCGTGGGGCGCTTATGATGCGATTGCCTTGGTACTTCAAGACACTTTTAGTTTATTCAATGCCTCACACAGCATAAATAGGATTGCTGAATATCCATCCCCGGTGGCGTCCGCGATAATCGATGTAAACCTCTGTACGGTATATCCCTGATTCTTTTGTCAGGTAAGTCAGCACTTCCCGATCGTGAACCTCATGTACCACATGCCCGTCTTTCAGGAGCCGGATATGCGAACGGATTGGGGCACGCACCTGGAAGGTCAAGCCTGCGTCCGGGTTGACCTTGTCGCCCATCCAGAATGTTCCGTCGTTGTTATTACAGGTGAAACGAAATCCGCGGGTCGGATGGGCAAAATCATTGGCGCAAAAACAATGCCCGGCTGCGATGGCTTCGTAAACCATGCGTCTGTCTGAGTTGATCTCACCGCTCAGGGGTTTGGGTGTAATGATGTGGGTTGTGATCGAGCGAAACGGCGTCTCGTACGGGTACACCTGCACCCTGAAAGGTCCAACGTGATAGGTTTCCGCGTGCGCGTCAACACCCGCGACCGCAACCACCGGATGTTTGCGTGTAAGAAGCAGTTCATCCCAGAGCTGAAGGGTTCGTTCCAAGGGACCGAGCATCATAAAACCCGGGAAAAAGGCGTTCAGAGCGGCTTTCGGCAGAGTCTGCGAGCGGGTTTTGAATTCGCTCATCTGGTTCCAAAGCTCGATGCCCGTAAAACCCTTCACATCCCAATCGCTCCAATTGAAGGACTTCTCGTGAAAAAGCGGTAAGGTGTCTTCGATGGGATGCGCCAAAAAGGTCAATCCACCAGCAGAGCGCGCCTGGTCGATCAGCTGCTGGCGATTGGGAGCAAAGCGGGAAAGCTCAACGTTGTGCCCAAAAATGAGCATGTGATTTCCAGGAGTCGTAGAGGTGCGGTCGTGTACTTCTTCACCAGCAAGCAGGAGGAGGCGCCGTTTGCCTGCTTGCGTGTAGCCTTCGATGTCGTTTACCAGCACGTTATGATCGGTCACGATCAACACGTCCACGCCGGCTTTTAACCCTGCTGCAGCCAGCTCGGCATGCTTGCCAACGCCGTCTGAATAAACAGTGTGCATATGCAGGGCAACAATCAACTCTTGCATGGTATCCTTCCAACAAAGAACACGTTTATTTCTGCCATTCTTCCGATTTTATCTCAAAACCAGACCAAATTGTTTCCTACGGGTTAATACTTTTCGGGTAAAATAAAAGTTCATGTAAATTTGACGAAAACGACGGATTAGTTATAATCATAACTTGATCCGCAGGAGGCTGAAGCTTATGATTTTGAATGTTGCAATTATCATCGTTTCAATCGCATTGATTGCCAGTGTGCTTTTGCAGAGCAAAGGCGTTGGTCTTGGTGGTCTGGCAGGCGGCGACACCGGTGGCGTCTACACACAGCGGCGTGGCATCGAAAAAGTGATGTTTTACATCACCATCGCGCTGAGCGTGGTATTCTTGCTGCTCGCGCTCATCAGTGTGTTGATTTCCTGATAGCGACCCTTCCCGCCGCTATCACAATTGATCATGGAGGATAAAGACAACTCGCGAAAATCGGGGGTTGTCTTTCTGTTTACCAAATGAGACGCTTTCGCTGGCAGCTTCTGATTGTCCTTGTCACTGGATTGGTCGTTGGCTTGATCTTGTTCTTCCAACGTTCAGCCTTATCGCCGGTGGCTGAAACCACCCCGAATCCCATTACAGGCGGCAGTTATACTGAAGCATTGGTGGGCGATATCCTGCGGCTCAACCCAGCGCTGGACCATTTTAACCAATCTGATCGGGATATTGACAGGCTGATATTCAGCAGTTTGCTCAAGTTTGATTCACGCGGATTGCCTGTTGGAGATCTGGCTGCAAGCTGGGATATTTCTTCCGATGGCACCCGTTACACCATCAACCTGTTTGAAAACGCGGTATGGCATGACGGCACGCCTCTTACGACCCAGGATGTACTCTACACCGTTTCTCTATTGCAGAGCGAAAGCAGCCTGGTCCCCGAAGACCTGCGCGCGTTTTGGCAACTGGTTCATGTTGAAGCTTTGTCTGACCTCAGCCTGGAATTTTCTTTACCCTACAGTTTTGCTCCATTCCTGGACTATCTCACATTCCAGGTTTTGCCCTCGCATCTCTTGGGAAATCTTTCGCTTGATGACCTGGTTGACCATCCTTTCAATCTTGCGCCGATTGGCTCCGGACCTTACCGCTTTCGCGAATTCCATTTGACGGATGGCAAGATCGATGGAGTCACCCTGGAATCTTTTGAATACTACTATGCTGGTCGTCCGTACATTGATGAGGTCAATTTCAAACTGTTTCCCGATGCTCATACGGCGCTTCAGGCTTATTTGAGCAATGAGGTGGATGCGGTGGCAAGAATTGATGAGAACGATCTTGAAACCGCGTTGAACCAACCCGGGTTGGACATTCACTCCAGCCGGCTGCCCCGCCTGACGATGGTTTTTCTGAACACCAACAATCTTGCGCAGCCTCTGCTGCAGTCAAGTGATTTCCGCAAGGCATTAATGGCTGCCACCAATCGCCAGGCAATGATCGATGAGGTTTTCTCAAGCCAGGCAGTGCCGGCGCTTGGACCAATCATGCCGGGCAACTGGGCTTTCTACGATGGACTTGAGCCATATCGCTATGATGTTGACCTTTCCAGGCAACTGCTGGCGGGAGCTGGCTACACCTGGTCAGAAGCTGGTCAGTTGATGACTGCCGACGGGGCTCAAGCCAGGCTAACGCTGCTTGTGCAGGATGACCCGGTGCACAACCAGTTGGCAGCCATCCTGGCTGAAAACTGGACGTCCATCGGCGTTGATGTCACGTTGGATGTACGACCTTACGTTGATCTGATTGCCAACCTGGAAACCCGTGTATATGAAGCCGCATTGGTGGATATTGACCTCAGCAACTCGCCGGATCCAGACCCATATCCTTTCTGGGCAGAGTCGCAGGCTGAAAATGGGCAGAATTACTCGCAATGGCGCAATACCACAGCCAGTGAATACCTCGAGCAAGCCCGCACACAGCCGGATTTGGATCTCCGCGTGCGCCTTTACCGTAATTTCCAGATCCTCTTTGCGGAAGATCTGCCTTCCCTGCCATTGTTCTACACGATTTACAACTATGGGATGAAAAACTCGATCAAAAACGTTTCGATTGGTCCCATATATGATCCTGCGGATCGCTTCAACTCGGTGAATACCTGGTATATCCTCTCGAATTCGGCGCCTCCCCAGGCTGTCACGCCCACGGAATAGTGCCATGAAACCTATCGGCGAGACAGATCTTATTGGAGAATCCGGGGTAAAGAAATCTGACCTGCGGATCAGGCTGCTTGGCGTGCTTGATGAAGCCAGTGCATCGCTCAGCCTTGCCAAGGCTTTTTGTTCACCAGCTAATCAAAACCTGCTCGAAACTTGTCAGAAAGACTTGTCTTGCATGATGAGTTTACTGGCAGCCCTGCCAAAGACGCCTTTGGGAAACTTTACTGGCAGTTTTGACGCGCCACTTAAAGATCTTGAATCTACCATTAATGAAATTGAGTCCACGATCAGCTACCCGGGCGAATTCATCCACCCCGGCTACAGGCCGGCTACAGGCGCGCTCGACCTTGCGCGCGCAGTTGTGCGCAGAGCCGAGAGGGAACTGGTTGCTGGCTTTGAAGTTCTGCAAATTCCGGAAGAAAGCATGCTCCAGTACCTGAACCGCCTTTCCACCCTTTGTTACTTGCTGATCCTGGCTGAAACGCTGGATTAAGGATATGACCGGAACCCTTATCAATTTCGCCGCAATACTACTCGGCGGGCTGATTGGTCTGCTTGCTGGTAATCGCATTCCCCTCAAGGTACGCCAGACCCTGACTTCCGGCCTTGGTCTTTTTATGTTGGCTTATGGCGTGTATATTTTTGCCCGGACACAAAATATGCTGATTCCGCTTTCCAGCATTGTACTGGGGATCATCGCTGGCGAAGCCTTAAAAATTGAAGAATTACTTAACGGTTTGGGTGAGCGTATCCAACAGCGCGTGGAGCGCGGCGCCGACGCCAGCTCCCCTGACGCTCAGCGTTTCATCACTGGCTTTGTCACTGCGTCACTGCTATTCTGTATCGGTCCTATGGCGATCCTGGGTTCCATTCAGGACGGTCTGGTGGGGGATTACCAGATGTTGGCGATCAAGTCACTTCTGGATGGTATCTCTGCAATTGCCTTCGCCTCGACTTTCGGAGTGGGGGTGCTTTTTTCTGCGGCAATGGTCCTGGTTTACCAGGGTGCAGTTTCACTCCTGGCTGGTATGATTGGGCAGGGGTTTGACCAAAGTGTGATCCTTGAGATGACCTCGGTCGGGGGCGTGATCCTGGCTGGGATCGCGATCAGCAATCTTCTGGAGATAAAGAAGATCCGCGTTGGCAGCTTTTTGCCAGCATTGTTCATTGTGGTGTTGATAGCGCTGCTGCTCAATCGGCTTGGCATCGCCTGGTCCTGAAAAAAACGCGGGCTGACCCAAAAGTCCGAAATCTCAGAAATAAGTTCTAAAAGTGGGGGCAACTATCAATTATTGCCCATGATATGATGACGCAATCC
>Ga0116174_10001568_pt1 | contig 20645 bp, 17 predicted proteins | sample AD_UKC087_MetaG_FD_89801 | JGI IMG/M metagenome (GOLD analysis project Ga0116174, IMG submission 89801) | Active sludge microbial communities of municipal wastewater-treating anaerobic digesters from USA - AD_UKC087_MetaG | ecosystem: Engineered > Bioreactor > Anaerobic > Digestate | place: USA...
CGTTATAACCCGTCGTCTGCTTGAAAGACTGGGCTGTGAGGTCATACCGGTGCACTGCGAGATAACCGGCACGTTCCCCCGCGGGGCCGAACCGCTCGCCGAAAACCTTTCCGACCTGCGCGAAGCTGTGCGGTCCTCGGCGGCCGATATAGGATTCGCCCAGGATCCCGACGCCGACAGGCTCGCGATCGTTGATGAAAACGGAGCTCCGATCGGCGAGGAATACACGCTGGCCCTGGTTACCGAGCACCTGCTTTCCAAACGACCGGGCAGGGTGGTTGTGAACCTGTCAACAACCAGGGCGGTTGAGGATATCGCGAAGCGCCACGCGTCCCCCTTCACGCGCACACGGGTGGGTGAGATTAATGTGGTGGAACGCATGCGCAAGCTCGGGGCGAGAATAGGGGGCGAGGGGAACGGAGGAGTGATATCCCCCGAAATTCACCTCGGTCGCGACAGTCTTGCGGGAATAGTCTATGTGCTGGAGATGATGGCGGAACGGGACGGGAGCGTTTCGGAACTTGTAGCGGAACTGCCCCGATACACCATGAAAAAAGGCAAGATACCGCTTCCTCCGGGGGCCGACACCGGTTCCATAATTTCGAGGGTGGCGTCTGAGTACCGTGGTGAACGCGTCAGCGATATCGACGGTCTGCGGATCGATTTCGTACGCGGCGGTCCGTTCTTGGGAGGGTGGGTGCACCTGCGTTCGTCCAACACAGAGCCCATCTTTCGTATCATTACGGAAGGCAGGGACGATAAGCAGGCTGGCGATATATACCGGTATTTTGTTCGAATGTTCAAATAGCGGGTTCGAGCCCGAGCATTTCCGTCAGCACCGTCATTACGCCGTCAGTATCCCCTAAATCGTCGAGATAACGGTCCGGCCGGCGCTCCAGAAGCTCCTCGCGGGAAGCCCATCCCGTCCCCACGGCGATGGTCCGGGCTCCCGAACGTTTACCGCACTCCACGTCGTAAACGGTATCACCGATTATTACCATATCCTCGAAAGCTATATCTACATCGAATATCCGTCGGATTTTCGTTCGCGCGATAGGCGGCATTTCGTTGCGATCGGCCGTGTCGTCGCCGAAAACACCGAATGGGAAAAACCGGTTCAGCCCGAACCGGGACAGCTTTATCTCCGCGCCTTTCCGGAAGTTTCCGGTAAGGAGACCCACGATAAGGCCGTCCATAGAAGACAGTTTTTCGAGCAGGCCCGTGATTCCCGGCAAAAGCACGACCTCATGTTCATGAATCAGCACCGAAAGCTCGGCGGTATAGCGTTCTCTGAGCTCGTCGAGGCGAGAGTCGATTTCCGCGCGCTGGAACCCGACGGGAAGCAGGGCCTCATAAAGAATGAGCGGATCGGTTTTCCCCTGGAAATTGATTTCGGACATTCGTCCCGTGGTGCCGAATACGTCACGGCAGGCGCGTTCGAGGGAAAGGCGTCCCGCGCCATGGCAGTTCAATATGGTTCCATCGATGTCGAAAAGTATGGACTTGGTCATTCCTTCCTCCGGTCGCGGGCGACCGCCTGACCGGGGAACGTTAGAAGTCCCTCCCCGGGGGCGGTAAAAAGCTTATTTAGTAAGGCCTTTGCTTCCGATTATTATATCATACGATCGATGAAAACGCCGCGTAAAAAGCTGAAAATGGAAGCACACCCGGCGCCCGTTACACGTTCCGGGCGGTATCCGTTGCGACGGGCAAATTTACCAGAAGGCAGGGAAGAATCAATGGAAAAACTTGATCATGACATCGAGCGTTCGGCCAGGAAGGTGTTCAGGCTGTTTTTCGGCAGCAGACTCTATGTGAAGAAAGAGGCCGATACGTTTGAAGGCGACGTAATAGGGGTCGACATGAAAATGACATACCATGGCGACAAGATCATGTCCCTGCACATGGAAAGACGCATGCTCGATTCGCTCAAGGAGCACATGGGAGCCACCCAAAGCGGGGGCGAGGTCGACTACGATTTTGTCGGCGAAATGGCGAATATGATAGCCGGTAACGCGCTGACGGCGTGCGATGATACCGCGTGCATACATCCTCCGGAGAAGGCCAGTGCCCTGTCCGAACGCCCCCGGGTGAACCGGAAGATATTCTCGTCGCGCATGGGCAGGTTCTGCATTTCAATCGGGGATTGCGGCGTTCAGTGAGACGTTTCCGTGCCGCCGTTCCCGTCCGCGGACACATGGAATCCGTGGGAGATGGGGCCTTCCATCATCCTCAGAACAAGAATTACAAAATTGAAGAGAAAGCCGGTGGCCAGAAGCTTGCCGGCGTTTTCATCGCGCTTGAAAAGTTCAAATACCTGGTGCGTGACGTATATGCAGTTGTCCATTATTTCGCGCAGGACCGCCTCGTTCCGAATGTCCTCGGAGGTGTCCTGCGGGATGGAAGGCGAGTGGATCGATTCGCTGATTATAGAGTGAGCCAGGGAGTTCAGGAAAGCGTCGATATCACGGTTGTAGGGTACCTCGGAACCGCTTTTTAACTTGATCATCCCCGATGTATTTCGCTCAGCCTTTTTTCTGGATTTCCTCGAATTTCTGTTTGAAGAGACGCCCGAAAGCCGAACCCTCTTCCGGAGCCGAAGAGCTTTTCATGAACTTCTCGTATTCCTGGCGCTCCTCCTTTCTGGCCGCGCCAGTTTCGCTCAGTGTCAGCCGTCTGTTCGTCCTGTCGAGCGATTTGATTATGACCTTTAACTCTTTTCCCGCGGGGTAGGCGCTCTGAAGATCGGCGCCGCGCGGCTGTGCGCATTCCTCCCGGGGGATAAAGCCGAGCATTCCGTTGGAGAGGCGGGCCGTAACGCCATTGGACCGCACGGACTCGACGGTGGCGCTGAAAAACGAGTCGAGCAGATCGGAAGGGTCCGCCTGCCATGGATCGGCCTCGCCGGTGAGCAGCTCGAGTGATATCTTTCTCTCTTTCGTGTCGATTTCGATTATCCTGACATTTATCGAGGCGCCGACCGATACGGCGTCCTCGGGCCTGTTTACGCGCTTCGTATAGCTCATTTTTGAAACGGGAAGGAAACCCTCGATACCGGGCTCGATCTCGACGAACGCACCGCTTTTGATGATATTGGTGACGATGCCTTTCATCTCCATGCCCGCCGCGTAGCGGCCGATATTCTCCCAGGGATGCGGCTGCGCCTGACGTATGCTCAGGCTGTGCCTGCGGCTCTCCCAGTCGACCGACAGTACGAGTGCGCGAACCTCGTCACCCACCGAGTATGAGTCCATGCCGACGGACCTGCTCCACGAAACCTCGGCCCGGGGCACCAGCGCTTCGACGCCTCCAAGGTCCACAAAGAGGCCGAAGTTCTGGCGCGACGATACCTTTCCGGTTACTACATCACCCACTTTAAGTGATTCCCTCAGCTCGCTTTCCCTGAGCTGGCGAGTTTCCTCCAGAAGCGCGCGGCGTGAAAGAACGATATTGCGTCCTTTTTCGGTTACCTGGGTGACTTTGAAGGAGAATGATTTACCGATGAGGTCTTCGGGTTTCGACGGCGATTTGAAATCCATCTGGGAAAAAGGGCAGAAGCAGTCTATTCCGGAAAGGGAGATACGGTAACCGCCGTTGGTAACGGACGCGACAGTTCCTTCCACGGGGATGCCATGCCTGCGGGCGGTATCGATGATCTCCGGCGAGGCGGGGCCCCTTCCTATTCGCGTGGTGAGCATTATCTCTCCGCGACGGATGGATACGACATAGGCGCGGACAGAATCGCCGACGGAGATCCCGATGATACCTTTTTCGTCCAGGAATTCCTTTTTATCTATTATCGCCTCGCTTTTTCCGGCCATGTCCACGAATACGCTGTCCGCGGTAATAAAAACAACCTTGCCGTTTACCTCGTCTCCTACCGAAAAGCTGTCGTTTCCCCTGAGGGATTCTTCCAGTAACGCGGAAAAGTTTTCCTGGTTCATTCTTTCTTCGTCCATTGCCTGTCCCGGTGATGGTATGATGTCTGTATGCTTTATGTCCCCTATCTCCTGTCAAATAATAATTTTGACCGCGAGGGCTAATTTTTCATGACGGGTATAAAATAATTGACATTCTTCGATAAAATCACGCATACTCAAGGGGCCTCATCCGCAGGGAACAGGCGTAAAAGACTACTGTCGCATCACTAACAAGAGGAGTCAATAATGAAAAGATATCTGATTGCGGGTCTTGCCGTGGCGATGATGACGTCGGTATCGTTCGCGCAGGACTCCTCAAAGCCGAAACAGAAAACGACCCAGGAGTATATCGCCGATCTGTCAGGCAAGGACGAGGCCGCCGTGATCGCGGCGGCGGATAAGCTCGGAAATGACGGTGAGAAGCAGGCGATTCCGTCCCTTGCGTCAGTCATCAAGAACAATTCCAGCGCGAAGGCGAGGATGCACGCGTGCGTTGCGCTCGGCCTCATCGGCGATGAGGCGGGTGTCGAGGCGCTCAACGGGGCCCTGCTCAATGATTCGAGCGCCGACGTGCGGTACGCAGCCATACTGGCCATTTCGAGGATAGGCTCGACAAAGTCAATCGACGCTCTCAAATCGGCAAAAGAGAAGGAATCCGATCCTTATATTAAAGATTATATTGACAAAATGGAAGCGAAAATGAAAAAGAAATAGCGCCCCCGATTACGGGAGCGATCGTCCCGCACGGGCGGGCATAACCAGGCATGCGGTGATTGGTGGGGCCGCATGCCTTTTTAATGTAAGGGCGGTACTGTATTTGGACAGAAAAGACGTAAAATATCTCGTATTCGACATAGAATCGGTTCCGGACGCGCGCCTGATCAAAATGGTCAAGTTTCCGGGCCAGGATATCGACGACGCGACCGCGATACGGCTCTTCCAGGAGGAGGTTCTGGCCAACTCTCAGGGGGCGTCATCATTCATACCGGTGACCTTCCAGTATCCCGTATCCATCTGCGTGGCGAAAGTGGGCGAGAAATTCAATCTCGGCGAGATGGTTTCCCTCGATTTCCCGAAGTTCAGGGCCGGAGAGATGACACGGCTTTTCTGGGACGGAGTGGAGAACAGCTACCCTGACGCGTCGCTTGTCAGTTTCAATGGAAGAGGTTTCGATATTCCGCTGTTGGAACTTATGGCCTATCGATATGGCGTTCCATTGAAACGACAGCTGAAGGACAAATTCGGCGCCCGGTATCGCTTCGGAACCCGGCACATCGATCTTCATGACTGGCTGTCGAATTACAACGCCATCAAGATGCAGGGAGGCCTGAACCTCCTTGCCAAGGTGCTGGGCAAGCCGGGGAAGATGGATACCAGCGGGGACGAGGTGTACCCTCTCTTCCTCGAGGGGAAGTCCGGGGAGATAAACGATTACTGCACTCACGACGTGCTCGATACCTATTTCGTATTTCTAAGGACGAGGGTGATGACCGGCGAGATCACCCTTCATAGGGAGCAGGAGATTGTGAAGGAAACGAAAAAATTCCTGGAGGGCAATGTGATGCAAACGCCCGCGTTTGCCAAGTACCTGAAGAACTGGGGCGACTGGGAGCCCTGGCCCTGAAAGGTGATGTGATGCTGTTACGGGGAGTACCGCCGGCGGTGCCATGCGGTGCAGCGTGCGCCGGTCGAACGCCTTTTTCGGGAGCTTTACGGATTAAAGAAACGGTAAAATACGGGATAAATTATTGGATGAGCGGTAGATTTTGGAGTATAAGTATTTAATGGGTGAAAGCCGCGACCTGACCGACCGCCAATGTCCACCAAGATAAAATTCGATTACCAGAGCGTTATCAACGCCATCCCGAGCGCCGTTATCGTCATTGACAGAAACAAGACGGTGGTCGGAATTAACAACTTCGCGCGGCGACTTTACAGGAATTCGGACCTTATCGGTAAAAGCTGTTCCGAGATATTCAGCTCCTGCGCCCGCCGCGGCTCGAACTGTCCGATCGACAATATGGATTTTGTCATTCCAACCGGAATGCTTAAAGTCCGGCAGAAAATCCGGATCAGGGAATACGAAGAGGACGTACGCTGCCGTATCATCCCCGCGGAGATCGAGAACGGCGAGAAAGGCCATGTCTTCCTTCACATCATCCTCGACAGGGACCTCATGGCGCGCGAGAAACTCGTCGAGCTCGAGAAGAATCTGACGATAACGACCCTCACGGCGGGGATCGCGCACGAGTTCAATAACATGAACGCCGGCATTTACGGCCTTGTCGAGCTGGTGCTCTCCCAGAGCAATCTCTCGCGCGAGACCGCCCAGGACATGAGCACCATCCTGAAGATTATCCGCCGCGCGAGCCACCTCATCGACCAGCTCCTGATATTCGCCAACAAGAAGCCCTCCAAGCGCGTGCTGGTTAACCTTGAGAATATCGTCGACGGCTGCGTAAAGATACTGAGACCGGAATTCTCCACACAGGGAATAAGCATCGAGATCCTCCGCAGAAGCACGCTGGAGGAGATGTTTCTCGACGCGAACAAGATAAGCCTCGCGATCATGAACATAATGATCAACGCGCGGGACGCAATGATCGACAGCTCCGAGAAGAAGATCACCATAGAGACCGGGCGCGAGGACGGTCAGGGTTTCGTCCGTATTCAGGACAGGGGAGCCGGCATCCCCCACGAGATGCAGGACCGCATTTTCGATCCATTTTACACCACAAAGGGATCGCTGGGTTCCAGTTCCATCCCCGGGACGGGCCTGGGACTCTCCGTGGCGGCGGGGGTCATAAAAGAGCACAACGGCACCATCGAAGTGGAAAGCGACTTCGGGCGGGGATCGACCTTTATCATAAAAATACCGATCAACACTATGGAAGCGCTCGATCGCGAGGTGGCACAGAACTACACAGAGTTCGATTTCACCGGGAAGAAGATACTGGTGGTGGACGACGAAATGGAGCTCAACAATCTGCTGGTTCGAGCGCTCGCGTCGAAAAACGCCGACGCGAGGTCGGAATATTCGGGCGCGCGCGCGATCGATTTCGTCGAAAAGGAGCCGGTCGACCTCATGCTCCTCGACATACAGATGCCCGATCTGAACGGCTGGGACGTGGTGAAGCATTTCAAGACGAAGAAGCACAGGCCCAGAATAATCATTATCTCGGGTAATTTCCTCGTTATGGACGCTTCCGAGACCCGTTTTGTGGAGAAGGTGCTCATAAAGCCGTTCGATCTGCAGGAGCTGTTTCAGGCGGTAAAGGAAGTATTGATGATAGATTGAATTCCTCAAAAGGCGCTTGCATTTTAAGCGCCCTCCGGCTAGGTTTGCTCTCCTGTTTTTCGACGCATGACGATACCGCGGCATACCGAAGAACATGAATCAGTGTACAGGGGTTTCACATGGGAATGACGATTACAGAAAAAATACTCGCGGCTCACGCCGGAAGGGACACGGTGGAACCGGGTGACCTTATCGAGGCGCGTGTGGATCTGGTGCTGGGCAACGACATCACCGCGCCCATCGCCATCAAGGAGTTCCGCGAGCTGGGCATAGACAGGGTGTTCGACAGCGAGGCGGTGGCGCTCATCCCCGATCACTTCACTCCGAACAAGGACATCAAGTCGGCGGAACAGGTCAGGATCCTCAGGGAATTCGCGCGCGAATACGGCATCGTCCATTTCTACGATGTGGGCAGGGTGGGGGTCGAGCACGCCCTTCTTCCGGAACTCGGACTCACGCGGCCGGGCATGCTTATCATCGGGGCCGACTCGCATACCTGCACCTATGGGGCTATGGGCGCTTTTTCGACCGGCGTCGGTTCGACGGATATGGCCGCCGCGATGGCCACCGGAAAGGCATGGTTCAAAGTCCCCGAATCGATCAGGTTCGTTTACAAGGGCCGGCTGAATCCGCATGTGAACGGCAAGGACCTCATCCTCCATACCATAGGAGATATAGGCGTGGACGGCGCGCTCTACATGGCCATGGAGTTCACGGGAGAGGCGGTCGCGGCGCTCACCCTTGAGGGCAGGCTCACAATGGCGAACATGGCGATCGAGGCGGGGGGTAAAAACGGGATATTCGCACCGGACGACAGGACGATCGAATACGTCAAAAGCAGAAGCTCGAAACCGTACACGGTTTACGCGAGCGATCCGGACGCCCGATACGCGGAGGTTCGAGAGTACGATGTATCGAAGATCGAACCGCTCGTCGCGTACCCCCATCTTCCTGAAAACGTCAGGCCGGCGCGCGAATCGGGCGTGGTAATCGACCAGGTCGTGATAGGATCGTGCACAAACGGAAGGATAGAGGATCTGCGCGAGGCAGCGGCGATTTTAAAGAACAGGAAGGCGCACAGGAACGTGCGGCTCATCGTCATCCCGGCGACCCAGGAAATCTACCGCAAGGCGATGGCCGAGGGCCTGCTGGATATCTTCGTTGATGCCGAGGCGGCCGTTTCGGCGCCGACATGCGGCCCCTGCCTGGGGGGACACATGGGGATCCTCGCGGAGGGCGAGCGCTGCCTCGCGACCACCAACAGGAATTTTGTGGGAAGGATGGGACACCCGAAAAGCGAAGTCTACCTGGCGGGTCCGGCTGTCGCCGCGGCGTCGGCGGTGCTCGGCAGAATCGCCCATCCGGACGAGTTGAAATAGGAGGACGCGATGAAAGCAAAGGGAAGGGCATGGCGTTTCGGCGATGATGTGAATACGGACGAGATAATACCCGCCCGATACCTCAACACGTTCGATCCGGACGAGCTCGCCAGGCACTGCATGGAGGACGCCGATCCCGATTTCATGAAAAAGGTCTCGCCGGGAGACATCATCGTCGCCGGAAAGAACTTCGGGTGCGGATCGTCACGCGAACACGCGCCGATAGCGATCAAGGCGGCCCGCATCTCATGCGTTATCGCCGATTCCTACGCGCGGATTTTCTATAGAAACAGCATCAATATCGGACTGCCGATCGTTGAATCGGCCGAGGCGGCGAAGGGAATCTCGGAGGGCGACGAGATCGAGGTCGATTTCGATACCGGACGGATAGTAAACCATACGAAGAAAACGGAGTACACGGCCAAACCGTTCCCCCCGTTCATGCAGGACCTCATCACCAAGGGAGGGCTTATGAACAAGGTGAGAAGCGAGCTGGCGAAAAAGGATCACTGAAGTCGGACGATGTTTTTGCTGTCGGTCACGTCTTTCCCCTTTGACTGGAAGGGGATGACGTACCAGCGGTCCCTCTTATACTTGTTAAGCTGTAAAAGCACCGGGTTGGGAAGATCCTGGATGAACTGCCGGGTGAACTCGAGGTCTATTTTAAGATCGCCTTCCAGCTCGTTATTGATGTGACCGTCGAGCCTGAGACGGATATCCGGGGCCGAGAAGAGAAATGAATTGATCTGATAATCGGACCCGGCGATGGTGAAGTTGCCGTATATCTTGCTGAATTCCAGGTCTTTCAACTTGTATTTGAGGTCGGACAGGAGAATTCCGAGACCGTTCTGAATACCGGTGTCGACCAGTTTCCCCCTGTCGATCGTGAATTCCATTTTCCCCCTGAACGATTTGCGGACATCGATGTTTTCCGACAGCGAGAATCCGATTTCGGCGTTGCCGCTCGCCAGTCCGAACATGCGGTCCTTGAAACGCTCGCTCATGCGGCTGATGTTCTGCACGCGCAGACGTTCAAAAGCCACGGTACAGTCAACCGGCGTTACCGGAGAGTTGAAATCGATCGTCCCGCGGCCTCGAATCTCCCCGCCCATGAATTCCGTCTGGATCGGTCCCACCTGCAGACGTTTGCGCGCGAGTGTGTAGCCGGCGGTGGTTTTTCCGAAGGAGTAACCACCCACTGTGAGCGCGCCAACGGAAACGGTTCCGCTCACCTCCAAAGGCATATCCAGTGATATCGGCGCGGGGCCCGGAGATTTCTGGGCCCGGTCTTTTCGGGTGTCAGTGGGGAAAGTGAAGGCCGCGCCCGAGGCGTCGGCATGGAATTTGCGAAAGGAGCCGTCCAGAGAGGAGAAGGTTATATCGAACGGCTGGCTGAAAAGCAGCGCTTTGACAGTGGTGCGTTCGATGCGGTTGCCGTTGATGTTGACAGTCGCCCTGACGTTTTTTACGATGGGATCGCCGTGGCCGTATGCGGCGTCGATCTGGAGCTGGCCGTTGTAGCGAGAATCGCCGAACGCAAGTCCCCCTTTGACCGCGCCCGAAAGTTCCTCCGGGAGAAACGAGAGTATGGGGCGTACGTCGTCTATTCGAGCGTCGATGTTTTTTATGTTGAACTTCCGTATATTGCCGTCGAAGTCGAAGAGGAATTCGTCTATCAGGAACGAGGTGGAAAGAACAGATCCCCGGGTGTTGGATATGAAGACCCGCTCGCCCGTGATGTTGACCCTGCAAAAACCGTTCACCAGGAGGGGCCTGTTCCCGGGGAGATTTGAAGTTCCCTGGACAGAGCCCTCCACCGAACGCGCCGAGATTTTCAGGCCCTTCACACGGCCTGAAAAGTCCTGGTACGGGAGAGAAAGGTCGGTGCCCCACCTGTAGACCCATCCGAGCAAGCATCTCTCGAGCGATACCTCTCCCGTTATCTGGAATCCGCTCTCCGGAAAGGTAAGCGTGATGTCGGGGTGGGCGACTCCTCTTCTCTCGGGAAGGGTGATGGTGGCGTCGGAGAGTCTGAGTGATCTGTCGCCGATGAAGTCGATAATGCCGCCAAGGAGGTACTCCCCCTCGAGCGGTCTGAGCGAAGAGGGCGGGTTCTGGAGGGATATCCTTGCCCTGGAAAGCTTTATGGTGTCGAGCCGGGCGGCCACCGACGAGGAATCGTCGGTGCTCAGATCGGTGATGAGGTTTTCGAGGTTGGAGGTACCGTCCTTATAGCAAATGCTTAGATTGAGGCCTATTATGTTGATAAAATTTATGTCAAATTCCCTCTTGAATACAAGACGCAAAAGGGAGAACCTGACCACCGCGTCGTCGGCGGAGGCGAGAATGCCCGGACAGTCCGAGGGCCCGTTGTGGAGCTTCAGTTTGCGCAGGACGATACCCCTGAGACTGTAATCGAGGTCTTCGATAGAAATGTTTCGCTTGAGTTCCTTTTCCGCCTGTGCGGAGAGGATGGCGAGCACGCTGTCTCTGGGGTAAAAATTATACAGCAGAACGACGCCCCCGGAGAGGGCGAACACAAGAAGGACGAATACAACGATCGAGATTTTAAGAGCTTTTCTGCGCTTCACGTTTTCTTTCCATGATGGACTTTTTCCGGTAGAACTGAACGCTCTTTTCGAGTTCGTCGAGATCGGTGCATATCAGTTTACCTTCCTCGAGCTTGAAGTGCTTGTCCTCGAGGACCTGGACGGAAAGCATATCCGTCTTCTCGGCGGGTAGTCCGACCATGTTGAAAAGCTCGCGGAAGCCGAATTCGAAATTGTGCGACTGTTTGGGGGTGATTTTAATCTTCTGCTTTTCGATCTGGATGAGCAGAGTGTCGTAAATCCGTCCGAGATGGTCCCTGATCATGAGGTTTTCAAGCTGGCGATAGGCCGTCCAGATACGCTCGCTCAAAAGCTGAATGAGGCGTGTGGCGAGCTGGGGCTGCGCCTGAACCATGTTTTCGAAGTTGGACTTGTTGATGGCGAGCAGTGTGACATCGCCGAAAGTAATCGCCGACGCGCTGCGCGGCCTGTTCTCCAGAAGGGCCATCTCGCCGAATATGTCTCCCGACTTGAGTACGGCCAGGAGCACCTCCTCGTCGACGATTTTGGTGATCTTTACCTTGCCCGCCTGAATGATATAGAGCTCGTTGCCGGGTTCGTTCTCGCAGAATATCATGGTATTGTCGCGGTAATTTCGCGTCATTGTGGCGCCCTGCGGGTTGTCGGGCACCTTGAGGGGAGCCTTGAGCGTCTTCAGCCGTTCTATGGTTCTGTCCCTGTTGGGACCGACGGGGCAATACTGCACGTAGCGCTGGAAGGCGTAGGCGGCATGGTTGAGGGCGCGTTTTTTCAGATAATACTCGCCGATATTGTAGAGGTGTTCCGGGTCCTCCTCGGCGGTTCCCTTGAAGGTGAGCTGCGTGATGGCCTGGTCGAACTCCCTGAGCTGCTTGCTGAAAAAACGGATGATCTTCATGGCGATGGCGGGGTTCTTCTGGATGAGGATTCCGAACTGGTCGCGCTCGACGGAGATGAGCGAGACCCCCGTAAGGCTCACCGCGGTCTCGGTCCGCGCGTGGCCGCTCATGCAGCTTACCACGCCGAAGAAATCGCCGGGGCCGAGGACGGAAAAGGGCTCTATTCCGGCGACCGGATTCTCGCGCATCACCCGGACCTTGCCTTCCCTGATGATGTAAAAATTATTGGAGTCTTTCTTTCCCTCTACGGTGATAAAGGACTTAGCCATGTAGTTTTCGACTTTAAATTGCGTGGATGCCATTCTTCCTCTTTGCCCTTTGCCGCATCGGGAATCGAAATCCAGGTGATTCCTGTATACTGGATCCGCGTGCGCCGCGGTTTGCGTTTCCGGACTACATACATCCGCTGTAGCCGGTCTTCGCGGGCCGCGTCGCTTTACTAAGGTGCGATCTTAGTAAAAATCGGCATAAAATCAAGTCATTTCAAGGATTTTCCGGAACAATATTTCCGGCGTCGCCGGGAGTGAGAGGTCGCTTATAATGATGGCATGGCGCCTCATCGCCGGGGGCGGGGTTGAGGTCAGTCGGTGGTAAGATACTTCTCCAGATACTCGGTAAGATCACCGATGTTTTTACGGATCATGGACTTAAATTCTGGCGGGATGTTCTGCGACATGACAACCTTGTAGTAGTTGATGGCGTCCTTCACCTTGCGCTTTTTAAGGTATTCGGACGCGCGCTCCAGCATCGGTTTGTACTTATAATAGGAGTATTCCAGTATGTTCTTTTCGCGGGCGAGACTGAATTCGTCAGGCAGCTTGGAAAAGTCGTAGCTTACCTTCAGAATGGGCAGCTCGCGCGCCTTGCGCCGGTTATGCTGCAGGAACTTGCGGTAAAATCGGGCGTCATCCTCTTTTTTCCTTTCAAGTTCATTGTCCCGCGCGTCGTATTCAAGCTCTTCATTCTGTCTGGAATCGCCGATTATCTGTATATCGTCCTTTTTATTCTGCGCGTCCTCGCTCAGTATCTTCTCGAATATGTCCTCATCCGAAAGACTTTCGGCGGGCTGCTCATCATCCCGTCCGTACCGGCTGAGCAGCTCCCACTCGTCGGGTGCTTCTTTTTCGTCCCTCGTGACGGTTTCCCTGCGGAATTCCTCCTTTTGCTCTGGCGAAGGGGTGCTTCGAGCGGGCTGAAACCCTTCCGTGGATCCGGAAGGGGGCGGTTTTACCGCGTCCCCGGTGGTCTCCGGGAGCCCGCGCGCCGGCAGTTTTTCCAGGATTTCCAGGATGGGTTTCGGATCGAGCACTATGGGGACGGGCGATTCGTATTTAGCCTCAATAATGGTTGGCCGGCGTTCTACCTCTTCGACGGCCTTTCTGGCGGCCAGATCGCCGGAAAGATCGTTCAGACGCCGCTCCAGGCGTTCGACCTCGTCACGGTAGCGATTGATCTCCCCATCGTCATTCCGGGGGCCGGGTTGATTGAGGTTGAGCTTACGGGATATCTGCTCGGCGATCTGGTCGATGTCGATCGAAGGTGGAGGGGCAACGGGCGCGGTAAGCCCTATCTGGATGCGGTCCGGAAGGGTGAGCGGGCCGTCGAGGCTCACTTTGAGCTCCCTCGGCCTTCTGGGAGACGCCGATTCGATAAGCTCTTCCTTCTTGCGGCGGGCGTTCAGGTACTCGCGATACCGGCGGAGGTATTCGACGTTCGCCTCGATTTTGTGATTGGTTTCGAGATCGTTAATGCGTGAAATGACCCCCTCGTACAGGGATGTCGCCGTGGCGAAGTCGCCCTTTTTGGCATAGATTTCCGCGTTGATGAGGGTTCGCCGGTACACGCGGAAACGGGAGGTTTCGGATATTATCTCATCCGTAAGATATGGAAGCTTGAATTCGTCGGAGACATCCTTAAGATGCTCCAGGGATTCGAGATCGCTCTTTCGTCGTTGAGGTTGCGTCTGATGGTCGGGAAATTTTTCCTCGATTTCCCTGTCGGAGGCCCTCCGTCGAAGCAATGCCTCGGGTTTGGTCTCCCTGGCGTCGCTTTTTACCGCTTTCTCCTCCGAGCCGAACAGCGCCCAGGCGAGGATGAAGAGTATTACGAGGAGAATAATGATAAGAATGGTATTCATGGTTCAATAATACCGTTCGCGCGGTGTGGCGGCAAGAACTATATGCCCCACCAGTGTCCGTTAGGCTGAACGGACAGGCGCATGATGATACCACCCCGCCCTGTTATAGTTTTTCGACAGATAGCCGGACAAATATGACCCGTAAAAAGCTCATGCCGTTAAAATGACCATGGAATGAGCCTCGACCGTAATCGTATGGCCCTTGAGCCCGGGTTCCCGCCCTCTGTCGGGAATGTCGTCAGGGGGTTCTCCGGCGGTATTGACGGCAACACTCCACGGTCGGCCAGAGGGGGAGTCGGGGACGGTGAAGAGACTGTCGGCTGTGGTCGGGTTGAACGCCATGTAGATGTCGTTGTCGGGCCTGCCGTTTCTGCATACGGCGTAGTCGCCGCTGATGACGCACGCGATCATACGACTCTCTCCGTTCCATTCGGGTGTCTCACCGTCGGGTGAGAACCATTCGATATCCGGGGAAGTGAAGCCGTCCAGCGTCGTTCCGGTAAAAAAGCCCTTCTTTCGGAGGATGATGTGGTCGTTGCGAAAAGAGATCATTCCTTTACAGAAGCGGTGAATATCCCGGTGGCTCTTTAACAATCCCCAGTCAATCCAGGAAATATCGTTGTCCTGGCAGTAGGCGTTGTTATTGCCCCGCTGGGTCCTCCTGAACTCGTCCCCGGCGAGGAGCATCGGCACTCCCTGCGAGACGAACAGGGTGGCGAGCATGTTCTTTATCATGCGGACACGGATTCTTTCCACTTCCGGCGGCGCGCCGGGCCCCTCGTGGCCGCAGTTCCAGCCAAGATTGTGGTTCTCGCCGTCGCGGTTGTCTTCGCCGTTTTCGATATTGCGCTTTTCGGTGTAGGTGTACAGGTCGTTGAGCGTAAAGCCGTCGTGGCATGTCACGAAATTGATGCTGTGAAGAGGGCTGTCCTTGTCCCAGTATAAATCCGAGCTGCCTGTAAGGCGCGTGGCGAAATCGCCGAGAGCGCCGGCGTCACCACGCCAGAATCGGCGGACGTCATCACGGAACTTGCCGTTCCACTCGGCCCATCTGCCGGGGAAATCCCCCACCTGGTAGGCGCCGCCGGCGTCCCAGGCCTCGGCTATTATCTTCGCGTTCCTTAGAATGGGGTCCTCGGCGATGCGCTCCACGAGCGGGGGGTTGGTGAGAATATTCCCCTCCTGGTCACGGCCCAGTATTGACGCGAGGTCGAAGCGGAAGCCGTCGACGTGCATCTCGATAACCCAGTAGCGGAGGCAGTCGAGGATGAAATCGCGCACCAGCGGATGATTGCAGTTGAAGGTGTTGCCGCATCCCGAGAAATTCTGGTACAGGCGGCGGTCCTCCTTGAGCATGTAATAAACCGAGTTGTCGATTCCCCGGAAACAGAGGGTCGGGCCGAGGTGGTCGCCCTCCGCCGTGTGGTTGAATACGATGTCGAGAATGACCTCTATGCCGGCGTTGTGGAAATCGCGCACCATCTCCTTGAATTCGGAATACTGTTCGCCCGAGGAACCGGCCGACGAGTATCGTCCTCGCGGCGCGAAGAAGGAGAGCGTGCTGTATCCCCAGAAGTTTTTCAGCTTTTCGCCCGTGAGCGGATTGACGAGGACATTTTCGTCCTCGTCGAATTCCTGGACAGGCATGAGCTCCACGGCGGTAACACCCAGATCCCTGAGATAGGGGATTTTCTCAGCAAGGCCTTTAAAAGTGCCGCCATGGGAGACCTCCGACGACGGGTGATGGGTGAAACCCTTCACGTGGAGCTCGTAGATTACACTGTTCTGAAGCGGGGTGCCGAGCTGGCGGTCGTACCAGTCGAACTGTGAGTCAACGACGATGCTTTTCGGGGCTCCGGGTGCGCTGTCCCTTTCGGAAAAGGACAGATCTGCCCGCGGCGAATCGGGATCGTAGCCGCGGGCGTCGGAAAGGTCCCATTTGAAATTACCGGTCACGGCGCGGGCGTAGGGATCGAGCAACAATTTGTTCCGGTTGTACCGGTGGCCTTTTCTCGGTTCGTATGGGCCGTCGATCCGGTAGCCGTATGCCTGGCCCTCGCCGATTCCCTCCACCCAGATGTGCCATATGTCGCCCGTCCGATTGATCTGCGGATCGAGCGTGATCGTCTCGGCGGACCCGTTTCCGGGTTCGAAAAGCACCAGGCTTACCGAAAGCGCGTGTCTGCTGAATATGGAGAACTGGGTGCCGTTTTTATCGGGCTTTACACCGAGCGGAAGCGGAAAACCGGGGAGGGTCATCCTCTGTCTATTCATCATTCCTTCCCTGAAGGACCGCGGTGACCGGTGAGCGTCGCCTTGATCGTACGTTGTATGGACGGATTTTCAGGATCATTCGTATATACGGTTATGTGCTTCACAATTGTGCCGGAGCGCTCTCCGGTATCGAGGCTTATCTCGACTTCTCACGGGCCGCCGGCCGGGAGCGCCTTCCATGAGAGAAGGATTCCGGTGCGCCCTCATCCCGCATGAATTTTACGGATACCGAGCGGCGCGGTCCCCGTATTGAACAGCTCGAATACGTGCGGTACGGCGCTCTGCCGTTCCCTCGCGTCGAAGTCGTATGAAGTCGCCGGGAAATGGGCGCGAGGGGTGCCGCAGTCGGCACGCTGTAGGGGAATGAGCGCGCATCCGGCGAACGCCGCAAATTTTTTCATGATATACAGGGATATCAGCCTGTGATAATCGGGGCACGATCGGAAAGGAACGAGGTGTCCCGTCGAAGGGAATGTAATTGCATTTATGCCGAAATCAAGTATAATTTTCGGTGGTCATCCCCACCGTCGGGTCTCCGGACAGACGGAAAGTGGATATGCGCAGTTACTCAGCCCCCGGAAGGTACCGCTGTACAGGGACGGCATTTTTACGGTTTGTATATAAATTCTTCACAAAATATTTACATCCGGAAGCTTCACTACTCACGGTTGTCAGGATGGTACGCGGCCGGGACTAAGATTACAGAGTCCCGATCGCCGACAGATATCCCGGTGTGTGCGCCGATAATTCCGGGCGAGAGGAATTGAAGCTATAATGAAAAAACCGGTATTCCCCACGGGCAGTATTCTGTACGACGCGATCCTCAGCAGGGTTTTTTTCGTGATCGGCCTGAGCTGCCTGGTATTGCTGCTTCTTATAATGCTCTTCCTCATCCTCGAGGGGCTGCCCATATTCAGGACGGTGGGCGTCGCGGATTTTCTGTTCGGAACGAGCTGGTACCCGACATACTCGCCCCCGCAGTTCGGCGTTGCGCCTCTTATCATCGCCTCGCTCGCCGTGACTCTGCTGGCCAGCGTTATCGCGGTGCCGCTCAGCCTGGCCGTGGCGGTATACCTGGCCGAGCTGGCCCACCCCGCGGTCAAGGAGATCATCAAGCCGATTGTGGAAATCATCGCCTCCATCCCCTCGGTCGTGATAGGGTTTTTCGGCATGGTCGTCGTCGCGCCGTTTTTACAGGAGCACTTCGACATAGACACCGGGCTCAACATGATCAACGCCGCGCTCATGCTCGCCTTCATGGCGGTTCCGACGATCGCGAGCATATCGGAGGACGCCATTTCGTCCGTGCCCACCAGCCTCAAGGAAGCCTCGTACGCCCTCGGAGCGAACCGCTGGCAGACGATATTCCATATCACGGTACCGGCTTCGCTTTCCGGCATCTGGACCGCCATCATACTCGGCGTATCCCGAGTAATCGGCGAAACTATGGTGGTTCTCATGGTGGCCGGCGGTGCGGGCATCATCCCGAAATCCATCTTCGATCCCATACGGCCGCTTACGGCCAACATCGCGGCGGAGATGGCAGAGGCCGCCTTCCACGGAGACCACTATTACGCGCTTTTCGCGATCGCGATCATCCTTTTCGCTATTACGATGGTATTCAACCTGATCGCCGATTACCTGTCCAACCGATACAAGTTCAAGGAGCTGTAGCCATGCCGGGTCGATCGATTCGTGAAGAAACGGCCTCCCGCGGGGCCGGTGCACATTCCAGGCGCAACGCGGACATCGTCGAAAAAGCGATGTTCGGGATCATGCGAGTGTGTTCGTTCGCCGTGCTGGTATTCCTGGTTCTCATGCTCGGGTATATCTTCAAGGAAGGTATTTCAGCGATTTCGCTCAATTTCCTCACCGAAATGCCGCGGAACGAGATGCGCGAAGGCGGGATACTCCCGGCGATACTGGGGACCTTTTATCTCATGCTGGGGGCGTCGGTCATATCGATACCCATCGGCATCATCACCGCCATATATCTCTCCGAATACGCCAGCAATCCCCGGGTGGTGAAGATCATACGGCTGGAGATCAACAATCTCGCCGGGGTCCCATCGGTGGTGTTCGGCCTCTTCGGCCTGGGCCTTTTCGTTGTATACCTGGGGTTCGGCGTTTCGATTCTCGCCGGCTCGCTTACCCTCGGCATACTGAACCTTCCGGTTATCATTCGCTCGACCGAGGAGGCCCTCCTTACGGTGCCGAAAACATATCGCGAGGCCTCGCTCTCGCTGGGAGCCACGCGCTGGCAGACCATCTACAAGATCGTCCTGCCGAACGCGCTTCCGGGTATTCTCACCGGAGTTATGCTCTCGCTGGGAAGGGCGGCCGGGGAGACGGCCCCCATCATGTTCACGGCCGCGGCCTTTTACACGCCGACGCTGCCTCACTCGATCTTCAGCGAGGTGATGGCCCTGCCGTACCACATCTTCGTTATGGCCACCGCGGGTCTCTACATCGACGAGACGCGGCATATACAGTATGGTACGGCGATCGTCCTCATTATGCTCGTCCTCCTGCTCAACCTTGCCGGCCTCATAGCGCGCTACAGGTTCAGAAGGCGCATGAAAAGCAGCCTCTGACGCGTAACGCCGTTCGCGGCGAAAGGGGAGGGCCGCCGCCCCGCCGGAAACCGGCGTACGCGGAACGCATGTAAATAAATCAACAAATATTTGTGAATGTACCGTTAAATATTTATTAAGAAACGGTATATTTTATTATTGCGGAAATTCATGCGGGGGTGATATGTGCCTCTCGTTGTCGGGCGTATTCCGCGACAGGCCGGGTGTAAGCGCCGGCTTCCGTTCGGGCCTTCGGAGGCACCAGCATGAAATTCAGTTTTCTTCCCCGCGAATTCGAATTCTTCGAACTTTTCGACCGGCAGGCCGACTGCGCGATAAAGGCGGCCGCGTATTTCAGGGAGCTCGTGCAGTCCGGCACGTTCGACGACGCGACCGTCCAGCGTATGCGCGACATCGAGCATGAAGGCGACGACATCACGCACGACATCATCAACAAGCTCAACAAGACCTTCATCACGCCGTTCGACCGCGAGGACATCCACCTCCTGGCGCACGAGTTTGACAGCGTTATCGACATCATGCACACCATCTGCAACCAGATGCGACTGTACCGTCTTTCGGGCGTCAATCCGCACATGATCCAGTTTTCTGACATCATCGAGAAGTCGGTGACCGTGCTCGCCCGGGCCGTCAAGGGGCTCAGGGACAGCAAGCAGCCGGCGGCCATACTCGACGACTGCATAGAGGTCAACCGGCTGGAAAACTCGGGGGACCAGCTCCGCGACTTCGTTATAAGCAAGCTCTTCGACGAGGCGACGGATCCGATCTACCTTATCAAATGGAAAGAGGTGTTCCAGGGCGCCGAAATGGTGCTGGACAAGTGCGAGGATGTGGCGAACGTCGTCGAGACCATCCTTGTCAAGCAGGCCTGACCATGACGACAACGGTGATCCTTCTCATCGCACTGGCGCTCTTCTTCGATTTTCTCAACGGCTTTCACGATTCCGCCAATTCGATCGCTACGATCGTTTCGACGCGCGTGCTGTCGCCGCGCTACGCCGTCATCTGGGCCGCTTTTTTCAACTTCATCGCCTTTCTCTTCTTCGGGCTGCACGTGGCCACCACGGTGGGGAAGGGTATTGTCGACGCCTCAGTGGTCGATCCCGCAATAATATTCGGCACACTCTTCGGCGCGTGCGCCTGGGACATCATAACCTGGTACTTCGGGCTCCCAACAAGCTCGTCGCACGCCCTTATGGGCGGGCTGATAGGCGCCTCGATGGTCAAGGCCGGCTGGGAGTCGCTGGTGCTCTCCGGAATAGGAAAAACCGTCGCGTTCATCTTCATCTCGCCGGTCATGGGTCTGGTCCTCGGCACGCTCATCGGCGTGGCCGTGTACCGGGGCTTCAGGAATTACGCGCCCATGCAGGTGGACCACCTGTTCAGAAAAGGTCAGCTCCTTTCAGCCGCGCTGTACAGCCTGGGGCACGGAGGGAACGACGCGCAGAAGACGATGGGCATCATCACCCTGGGCCTGCTGGCCGCCGGCCTGATCGACCGCTTTGAGGTGCCGACCTGGGTGATCGCCCTCAGCGCGGGCGCGATCTCGCTGGGCA
>Ga0116174_10001569_pt1 | contig 20625 bp, 19 predicted proteins | sample AD_UKC087_MetaG_FD_89801 | JGI IMG/M metagenome (GOLD analysis project Ga0116174, IMG submission 89801) | Active sludge microbial communities of municipal wastewater-treating anaerobic digesters from USA - AD_UKC087_MetaG | ecosystem: Engineered > Bioreactor > Anaerobic > Digestate | place: USA...
TCTGCGTGAGCATTTATAAGATCTGACATTCTATAAACCACTACTCCTGATGGGCAAGAATTAGTTACCTTACAAGACAATGTTCCGGTTATTCTTTCCTTGTAGGAAATTCTACATCTTCCTGAGGAGCCGTTTCCTCCAGAGTATCCTCTGAAAGTTTCACCCCTACCAGCACCTCCACCACCTCCACCAGGAATAGTTCCCGCACTCCCGTTTGTGTTAGATGCTCCTCCGTTACCACCATCACCGCCGTCCGTTCCTGAACCACCTGTTGATCCGTTAGCATTATTACCATTAGATGTACTTCCAGAACCTTCCCCACCACCACCTCCGGTGGGGTTAGTACCTGCAGCTCCGTTACCACCGTTGTATGTCGTATCACCTGTGCTGTTTGTACCACCCGCACCTGCAGTACCTGGTGTTGCATTTCCTACACCTCCACCACTTCCGCCTGACGCTACTACAGTATTATTATTAAAAGAAGATGAACCACCATTTCCTCCGTTTGCTCCTTGCCCACCTCCTGTACCACCCGCACCTATTGTTACTTGATAAGATTGTCCAGGAGTTACACTAATATTTGTACTTTTTGCATAACCACCTCCACCACCACCTCCACCACCATTTGCTTGTCTTCTAGTACTACCTCCACCACCTCCACCACCTCCCCAACATTCGACCGTTATCAAGTAGATTCCTGCTGGAGCCGTCCAAGTCCCAGAAGAATTAAATGTTTGGCTTGCTGCGTGAGAAATATTTATTCTATCCAAAGTAGAGATATTATTTACAATTCTAATAACGGATATTGTTGATAATATTACTGTAAAAATAAAAAATAATATTTTGGGGCGGCTTATATTTTTCATACATTTTTATTCTTTTCTATTTTTTATAAGAATTGCTTTTGTAATGAAGAAAAGAGTTATTACTATTAGAGATGTAGCTATTATAGTAAGATTATTTTCAGTCATAATATAAAAAAGCCTTGAGGATGCCGAACCTAGTATTGCGTTTAACGATAAGCTTGACTCTTGAGTTGAAGATGTTGTTTCAAACAATTCTCCTAGAAAGTGTATTCCAAGAAAGTTTTTTTCAACATTTTCAAAAAGAATCACTTCCTCTTCTTGGATTATCTGATCACTTTCTTTTATTTCATCATAACTTGATGAGAATGGTGTGTACATTTCTACTATTTTAAAAACACCTGTATCGTTAATAAAACATGTTCCGTAATCTCTTAAATTATTATTTTCAACCAATTCATCACCCGACATTGTTGCACATACCTCATCATTTGTAGGTTTTCCTGACGGCAAAAAAATAGCGTAATATAAAGAGCTATTCACATCTTCTATATATACAGATGTTCCAACTTGAATAGTCTTTTCTGGCAAAGTAAAAGCCTTGGCATTATTAAATGAAAACAAAATGAAAAAAAGGAAGAATAATAAAGAGCTGATTAAATAATTTCTTTTATTCATAGCTACCTTAAATCTATTTCAAATCCCCAGTTTATTAATCCGCTGCAAGTACCTTTTTCCTCATAATATATTTGTAAACAATCTCCTGCATTTACTTCGTACCTACTTAATGTGTCAGAACAGGTTTTTTTAGTACCGTCCCCAACAACAATGCAGGAAAGAGGTGTGTCTTGATAAGAGTCTGTGCATGATGCTGATCTTCTTACAGTGAACTTGCAAGATGATCCTGATGCCGGGGCTCCTTGCGTTACTCCATACAAATTTGAAATGGATGCATCATAAGGAACTGCAAAACCTATCATTGTAGTTAAATTTGTATTACACACAGAATGTCCAAATGGATTACATATAGCACTTGCAGTTAATGATGTAGAACTACCGCCACCAACCAGTGTTTTGTATGTAGGTTTTTCCCATTTCCCATCACCCCTCCAGAAAGTTGAGGAATCTGCATTTGACCCTGAATTAAGATTATTAGTTGATAAGTTACCAGAGACCCCGTCTTCAAGACTAACTTGGGCCCATGCTGGGTTATTGTTTTCACCTGTGTTTGACAGATATCTTGTAGAGTTAGTGTCTTTTGACAATCTTGCTACCTTGTCTGTATCCGATCCAAATAATAAATCTCCTTGGAGAAGTCCTGTTCCTATCTGATTAAAGGAGTGTCCTGGGTTTGGTGTTTCAGCGTAAACTACTTTAATGATTATAAAAAACGCAAGTATAGTAGATAAAAGAAGAAAAATGCGTTTTTCTACGTAGGTTTTGCTTTTTGACATACTATATATAGAATATCTTAACCATTTTTTTATTTCCACATTTATTAAGATTTTATATTTTGTAAAACCTACTGATATGTGTTATACAATGTTCAACTTGTGTAGATTTTTGTTGTAATATTAAATAAAAGATGGATGACAGTGTAGATAAAATAAAACAAAAATTAGATGTAGTTGACGTGATAGGTGGTTATGTCAGTTTAAAAAAGTCTGGAAGAAACTACAAGGCAGTGTGTCCTTTTCACAATGAGAAAACACCATCTTTTATGGTTTCACAAGAATTGCAAATTTATAAATGTTTTGGTTGTGGTGCGTCTGGGGATATTTTTAACTTTATTCAGGCTATAGAAGGTGTAGATTTTTATAGATCTTTAGAAATACTTGCAGATAAAGCAGGTGTGGTGCTACCAAAGATCGGTTCCCTTGACGAGAAAAACAATACCAAGAAAAAAATATATGCAATAAATGACCTCACTGCTAAGTTTTATCAGTATATTTTGTTAAAAAATAAAGTAGGAGCATTTGCATTAAATTACCTTATAAAAGATCGTGGTATAAACATGACTTCTATAAAGGATTTTAGAATAGGTTATGCTCCTAATTCATGGGATATTTTAAGTAAGTTTTTAAAGTCTAAGGGATACACGGAAGAAGAGCTGGTTTTATCAGGAGTTGCCGTAAAGAGAAATTCTGGAGATGGCGTAATAGATAAATTTAGAGGGCGTGTTATTTTCCCTCTCATTAGTTTAGATAATAAAGTGGTTGGTTTTACAGGACGCACTGTTTTGAATAAAGACCCTAAATATCTCAACACTTCTGAGACCCCTGTTTTTTATAAATCGTCTTTTATATTTGGTTTAAATTTAAGTAAGGTAGAAGTAAAAAAAGAAGGAGCTGTTTTTGTTGAGGGGCAGGTGGATGTTATAAGTTCCTTTCAAGCTGGGTTTAAAAACGTGATTTGCATATCCGGAACATCCTTAACTGATAACCAGTTAGATATTCTTTCAAGATATACAAATAACATTACATTTTGTTTTGATTCTGATTTTGCCGGAATAGAAGCATCTTACAGAGCTATAGAGATGGCAGAGAAAAAGAGTTTCAATATTAAAGTTGCGGTGATACCCGATCCTTATAAAGATATAGACGAGCTGATAAAATCCGATAAGGGAAAAGCAAAAAAGATTCTTAAAGACCCTATCCCGGTGTATGAATTCTTCTTATCCACTGCTTTAAAAAGAAATAACAAAGAAACGGCCTTAGGAAAAAAAGCAATTATGGAAGAGTTAATTCCGTTATTTTCAAAAATATCAAACCAAGTGTTGTTTGAGCATTACACAAAAAAAATATCTTCAGAGCTTGATCTATCAGAAGAGACTGTGTTTTCACTTTTAAGAAAAGGTTCGGGCACAGGATTGGAGGATAAAAGTAAAATGTTAAACGAAGTATTTGATAAACAACCTCTTGAACAAAGAATAAGTACAGAAAGTTACCTCATCGCTTTGTTATTCAAAGTTCCATTAGATAAGGCTCAAGAAACAGTAGAAAAACTTAAAAAAGAAGATTTTTTAAATCCCAGCATGTCTGAAATATTTGGTGTTTTAAAGGATTATTTAAAAGATAGAAAAACAGATATTAATATTAAAACTCTAAGCAATAAGTTTGAAGGTGAGGTGAAAGATACAGTTTCTGAACTGTATTTAAGGGATTTTGACGCTGGGTTTGGGGATAATGAAAAAGGTTTGGAGAAAGAGCTTGGTGATACTGCTGACAGAATATTAAAAGAATCAGTTAAGAGGCAGTTGCATAATCTTTCTAACGAGATTAGAATAGCCGAGACCAAAAAGGAGGAAGAGGAACTTAAGAAACTAACTAAAAAATTCGAAAGGTTGTCAAAAAGCCTTTTGTAGGGTATAAAATTCCTGTATTAAATTCAAATTAAGTCGTCTCTTATTTTTCTATTCAAACAATATGCCAAAAAATAAAGCAAAAAAAGAAGTTTTAAAAAAGAAGCCTGTTAAGAAAGAAGAAAATAAAGTTGAAAAAAAGAAGAAGGAAGTTGGTGTGAAGAGTAAATCAAAGAGTGTGAAGGCAGAAAAGACAAAAAAAGTTGTTAAGGAGAAAAAACAGGTTAGTGCAAAAAAAGAAAAGCCTGTTAAAGAAAAAAAGCTTAAAGATACTGAAGATAAAAATGTCTCTACAGAAGGGAAGAAGGTTTCTCAAAAAGAGAGCAGACTTAAGATAAATACTCAAGAGCTTGGTATTAAGAAACTGATAAAAAAGGGTAAAAAGCAGGGGTATTTAACATTAGATGATTTATTAGCCCTTTTTCCAAATGCTGAAGAAGATATTGAAACTTTAGATTTCCTTTACGAGAAATTACTTGATTCGGGTGTAGATGTCTTTGATATTGATTCTGAGAAAGAGGCTGAAAAGGTAGCTAAGTTAGAAGAGATAGATCTTTCTAAGATAAAGTTGGATAAAACAACTACATCAGATCCGGTTAGGATGTATCTAAAGGAAATAGGTACTTATTCTCTTTTAACAAAGGATGAAGAAGTTGATTTAGCGCAGAAAACAGAAACACTAAGATTAAGAGAGGTAAAAGAGCAGTTGCAAAAAGAAAAAGGGAGAAAAGCTACAGATAAAGAGCTTGCTGCAAAAATTGGCGTGAGTTCTAAGATAATTGAGGATATAGAGAAAAATTCCAAGAAATTTACTATTGAAGAGGGGAAAAGAGCTAAAGAAATTTTAACAAAAGCTAATTTAAGGTTGGTTGTTTCTATAGCAAAAAAATATATGGGCAGAGGATTACAATTTTTAGATTTGATTCAAGAAGGAAACATAGGATTAACCAAAGCTGTTGATAAATTTGATTGGAGAAGAGGTTTCAAATTTTCCACATACGCCACATGGTGGATAAGGCAGGCTATAACAAGAGCTATAGCAGATCAAGCAAAAGTTATAAGAATACCCGTGCACATGGTAGAAAGTATTAATAAGTATAAAAAAATCCAACGACAACTTGAACAAAAGTACGAAAGAGCACCTACACCAGAAGAAATAGCTAAAGTTATGGGCATAGAGCCTGAGAAAGCTCATGAAATAGTGAAGATTTCACAAAACACTGCTTCTTTGGAGACACCTGTTGGTAAAGAAGAGGATACTAGACTAAAAGAGTTTATTGAAGACGAGGCTACTTTATCTCCTTTTGAATCTGCTAGTAGGGAGTTACTGAAAGATCATATTAACGATGTTTTGCACACTCTTAATGCTAGGGAAAAGAGAGTACTAGAGCTTAGATTTGGTCTAAAAGATGGTAGGACAAGGACTCTTGAGGAAGTTGGAAAAGAGTTTGGTGTTACAAGAGAGCGTATAAGACAGATAGAAGCTAAGGCTTTAAGAAAGTTAAGACATCCCTCAAGAAGTAAAAGACTTAGGGATTACTTATAGTTTTTATTAATCATACAATGCCGATTGGAAAATATCCTAGAAAAAAGGTATAATTCCGTGTAAATATGGAAGGAACTATATATTTAAAAAGAGATAAAAAAAACCAACCGGATACATCTGATAGTGTAGCTCAATCGGGTGGTGTTACTGATGGTAAAAATCAGATTAATATTCCAGAAGAATCAGAGGATGCTGTATCTAGGGAAGTTGTTGAACCTGTAGAAGATACATGGGTGCCAGGTTTCATGAAATCTGAAGAGGATTTACAGAACGAAGCAAAAGCTATATCTCAGGATAGTGATTCAAATAGTAAAGTAGATAATGTAGATGAAGAAGAAAATCTTGATGATCTGTACCTTGTTGTAGATAACAGTAAAAAGGACACAGACATGTCGGAACCATTCATAAAGTATTTAGAAAAATTCAAAGAAGCCTCTATTGAAGAGAATAAAAAAGCTTCAAACCCAGTATTTGTAGATGAGATAGCTTCTGGCATAGCAAAACTATACGAGAGTGTTAGAAGAATTATTGATTGGAAAGAGGAGCATTTAATGAGAAGGGCTGTTATTGAGAGAATACTTAAGAGAACCTTTGTTTCAAAAGTTTATGGTTTCAAAATAGCTCCAGAAGTAAAACCAGAGGAATTAGCAGAACCATTTGTTATGGAGTTGATAAGAAGTGGTTATTTCCCTAATGGGAAAATAGATAGAAGCAAAATATTTGAGATCCAAAAACTTTTAGAAAAGTATTTACATATTCTTAACAACATACCGTTAGAGGAAATTGATGATGGGTCAGGTACAAAGAAAGAAAGAAAAGCTAGGGCAAAGAAACGATTGGGGTTTCATACTTGGATTATAGAAACAGCTGCTTGTGAGGCAGAAGAAGTGCTAGACCCAGCTTTAAGAGAATACGCACTGATGGATTTTATGACAAATTGCCTTATGGATAGGATATGTATAGTTCCAGGAAATGAGATATCCGATGAAGATAAATTTATCCAAGTTTATATAGCTGTTCATAGGACTTTGTATAACTTAGATAGACCTTTGATAGAGTATAGACTTTTAAAACTTAAATACCCTGATTTTATTGGTTATAGTAAAGATTTTTCACAAGAAATGCTCAAGATATATGAGGAGATAGGGAATTATTTTGAGCACCCTAAAAGAGCAGAGTTTTACGGTGTTGCAGATAAATATGATGCACCATACCTTTTAGTAGGTGATGCCATGAACAGATTAGAGCATGATATATCTGATATAAACCCTAAGGTTGAAGATAAAAACATTTTTTTGTCTGCAGTTAGGCAGTCTTATGAAGAAAGACTTAAAACCTTGAAAAAGAGGTTATCTAAAATAGCTATATTTTCTACATTATCCATATTAGTTGCAGGGCTTGCCAGTTTACTGATATTTGAAATACCAATAGCTAAAATGGTTCGTGGGTACTTTAGTGTTTGGGCAATAGTTGCTGATTTGGCAATACCAACAGCCTTAATGTTTATATTAGTTTGGATGATAAAACCTCCATCAAATAATAATCTTGATGCTGTAATAGAAGAGGTTTCTAAAATTGTTTATAAAGTAAAGGAGTTAGATGTTTACGAAATCAGACTTCATAAGAAGGTTAGGAGAATACTAAGAGCAATATTCTTTATAGTTTATATTCTTGGTGGTTTAGTTTCTCTTTACGGAATATATTGGATATTTAAAATTGCAAATGTTCCTTGGACATCTCTGTACATAAACACAATAAATGTTGCAATGATAGTAGCTTCAGCCATGGCAATAAGACAAAAATCTAAGGAGCTAACTATAGTTGAAAAACCAAACATATTAGAGTTCTTACTTGATTTCTTCTCCATTCCTTTAGCAAAAATAGGTACGTGGTTTTCCGACAAATGGAGAGAATACAATTTTGTAAGTGTCTTTTTTACAGCCTTGATAGATTTTCCGTTTTCTAGTTTTGTTGCCAGCATAGAAAGCTGGAGAAACTTTATTAAAGAAAAGAAAACTGGAATAAGCTAATACTCTAGAGATATATCTTTCAATAACATATAATTGTTTTGTATGCTTGCCTCTATAGCAAAATTTTTGTTTGGAGTAGCTATACTACTTTTAGCTACACAGTTATTTGTTAAACTGTCGGTTAAATTGTCTAGTATTTTTAGAATATCCCCACTTGTTGTTGGAATGATAGTTGTTTCCTTTGGTACTACCTTACCTGAGCTCTCTGTCGCTATAACATCTTCTAGTTCTGGAAACTTAGGTTTAGCCTCTGGAACTTTGATAGGATCAACTATAATAAACTTTATTTTAGTATTTCCATCAGCAATATTGCTTGGTGAAAGCATACGTGTTGGTACAACAAAAACTCAAAAGAACGCAGTTATTCTCATTCTAGGAACTTTACTTTTTATATTGATGCAAAAAATAAATATTTCCCCAATCATTAAAGGTATAGTTTTGATATTGGGTTTAGTGGGAGCAAATTATCTTGAATATGCTTGGGGAGTTATGGGTAGGGTTCAAGAGGATAAAACACTTATTGATATTTTCAAAAAAGAAAAAGTCACCCCCGATCTTATATTGGGTCTTTTATTCTCTCTTGTTGGGGTTACAGTTGGCGGTTTATTGGTGGTTAGTGGTATAGAGGGGTTTGCAAGTATATCTGGATATTCAACTACAGTTTTAGGACTTACTATCACAGGAATTGCCACATCCCTTCCTGATGTTTTCACGTCTGTAACGAGTCAGAAGAATGATGAAGATAAGCTCACGTTAGGGCACATTATGGGTGGTAGTTTGTATAACTTACTATTTATAGGAGGTATTGTTGAGATAGTTGGGGGAAATCCAGGAATAAATAATTTTGAAGCAATCTTTTTGTTAGTCTGTGTATTGCTTTTCTTCGTAATAATAAAATTTTACAAAGGAAAAGATATACCAAAATGGGTGGGAATAGCTCTTTTAATATTATTTTTCGTTTACATGTATCTTCTGTCTTTTAATGCTAGAGTTGGGTCTTAGTGCTGGACGCAACAGTTAAAAACTTATAAACTAAAAGTAATGCCCAACAATTTAACTGCCTTTTTTTCATCAAAATCAATAGCCATTGTAGGTGCCTCTAGATCTCCAAAGAAGGTTGGAAACATCCTTATAAAAAATATTATGAGCTCGGGTTTTGATGGGAAGATATATCCAATAAATCCGACAGCTAAGACCATATTAAAAAATAAATGTTTTAAAGATATATCTGAAGTTCCGGAAATTCCTGATTTAGTTATAATTTCAATACCAGCAGTATTTGTTCCAGAAGTTTTGGAGAAGGTTGGAGAAAAGGGAAGCAAAAATGTTGTTGTTATATCAGCAGGATTTAAAGAGTCTGGAGAAAATGGGGCTACACTTGAGAGACAAATACAAGAAATATCTAATAAATATGAGATCAATCTACTTGGCCCAAATTGTTTAGGGTTTTTTAGCAATGAAAATAAGATTAACGCAACTTTTGGTAATGTAGTTTCCCGTGATGGGAAATGTTCTTTTATAACCCAATCCGGGGCGATAGCTACCAGCATATTTGACTGGTTTAATTCTACTGGGGTTGGTTTTTCAGATTTTATAACTCTTGGAAATAAAGCAGTTCTAAATGAATCTGATTTTCTTGAATATTTTTTTGAAAAAAATCATGGTAGCGTTACATCTTTAGTATCAGAAACAAGTGAAGGTGGTGATATACATCCAATAGGTTTGTATCTTGAGTCTATTGTAGAAGGTTCCAGGTTTTTAGAAGTTTCAAAAAAAATAACTAAGCATGATCCAGTTTTTGTAATAAAACCGGGTAAAACTGCTGCCGCAGCTAGTGCTATGAAATCTCATACTGGAGCTATAGCTGGGGCTGATGATGTTTTGGACGAAGTTTTAAAAGAAGCTGGTGTCATAAGATGTGACACTTTGGAGGAGTTTTTTGATTTATCAAAAGCCTTTTCTTGGTCGAAAATCCCAGAAGGACCTAGAGTTGCCATAGTATCAAACGCTGGGGGCCCTGCAGTTATAAGTTCTGACAGTATTGTAGAAAGTGGTCTTGAAATGGCTATTATAAGTGAGGAAACAAAAGCTAATTTGTTAAAAACACTTCCTCCGTCTTCAAATATCTCCAATCCTGTTGATGTTTTAGGAGATGCCTTGGCAGATAGATTTATATCTTCCTTAGAAATACTTTTACAATCAAATGATTGTGACTCAGTCCTTATTTTACTAACTCCTCAAATGATGACCCAGGTAAAGGAGACAGCCAAAGGTATATCAGAGGTGTCTAAAAAATATAATAAACCTGTTCTATGTTCCTTTATAGGTGGTGAGGAGGTTGAAAAAGGAGAAAAAATATTAAACGAATACAACGTTCCTTCCTTTGATTTCCCTGAAAGAGCCATATATGCAATAAAATCAATGTGGGATTTTAGACGTAGGCAACTAGAAGATGAAAAAGAATTAGATATTTATCAAGTTCTAAATTTTGATATTTTGCCTGAAGAAATAAATAATATTGTAGAAAAAGCGCAGGAATCAAAACAGAAGGCTTTAGACAATTTAGATGCTGATAGAGTTATATCAAGTCTTGGAATACACACACCACCAACAATAAATGCTTATTCTTTAGAGGAGGCCAAAAATTTTTCAGAGATAAACGGATACCCAGTTGTTCTTAAAATGTCCTCTCCTCTTTTACTACATAAAAAGAAATTTGGAGGTGTTGTTCCAAATATATTAAATGAAGATGAGCTTGTTTTAGCGTGGAACGAGATGGAAATTAGTAGAGAAAAATTGGATCAAGATATAAAAAATAATTTGGTTTTTCAGGTGCAAAAACAAGTTCCAGCGGGGACCGAGATTATAGTTGGGGTTAAAAATGATGAGACTTTCGGACATTTTCTTCTGTTTGGAGCGGGGGGTTCTTTAGCCGAGCTAATATCAGATCGTAATTTATCATTATTACCTTTAGATAGGGAAAGAGTTAAAAATATTGTTTCCAAATCAAAAGTGTTTAAATTATTAGGAAATAGAAAATCTCTTGATGATGTTTACGATCTTGTATTAAAACTTAGTAGACTTATTGATTGTGAAGGAATTGATGAGGTGGAAATTAATCCAGCAATTATTCTTAACGATAGTGTTTGGGCAGTGGATACAAAAATAAAAATAAAAGAGAGTGTGAAAAAGGAAAACAACACGGAGTTTAAGACCGCTCATGTTACTAATGTAAATAGAATGACTAATAATATGTATTACTTTGATCTGGAAATGTCCGAGCCTTTTAACATTTTACCGGGGCAGTATTTAAGCGTTAAAGTTTCTGATAAAAGAATAAATTGTTATTCGGTAGCTGGGTTTCAAGCACCGAACAAATTTAATTTTCTAATAGATATATCTCCAGGAGGTCCTGGATCTCAATTTTTTGAAAATCTAAAAGTTGGGGACGATGTAACATTTATGGGACCTTTTGGTAGTTTTGTTTTAAAACCAAATGAGGGTGTTGATGATATATTGTTTTTTGGTACAGGGTGCGGATTTGCCCCGTTGAAATATATGATAGAAGAAGTTTTATCTGAAGGAAAAGAAAATAGGAATGTTAGACTTTATCTTGGTATGGATGATTTTGAAGATTTGATATTTTTAGATTATTTGGAAGATTTAACAAAGAAACATGCAAACTTTACTTATAAAATTTCACTGGCAAATCCGCACCCCAGCTGGAGTGGTGAAACCGGCTTTGTCACAGAACTTTTACAAAAAGATTTTTCAGACACCTCCAAGTGTTCAGCATACCTTTGCGGAAACCCGCTTATGGTAGATAGTGTATCTAAAATTTTGGAAGAAAGGGGATGTCCTTTAGAAAGGATATACACCGAAAAATATGGAAAATGATAATAATATAGTATCAGTTAAAATAGGCGGTCCTGCAGGTACAGGAGTAAAATCTGTAGGACTGATGCTCGCAAAAATAGCTGCAAGATCTGGTTATCACATTTGCGATAACACAGAATACCCGTCTCTTATAAGAGGTGGTCATAATGTTATGCAGGTGAATTTTTCTACAGAGGTTGTAACAGCACCCAGAGCAAAATCAGATCTTTTGATCGCTTTTGATCAATTAACTGTAGATCTTCATGGAGACGAGCTACACTCTGGTTCTGGAGTTATATACGATATTGATGCCAATCTTGATTTATCAAAAATAAAAAAAGGCGTTTCCCGTTACGGTATTCCTTTAAAAAAGTTAGCTTTAGAAGCGGGAGATAAGAATATTTTTGTTAATATTGTAGCTTTATCTGCGGCAATAGGCCTATTAGGTGGAAATTTAGAAACATTTAAAAAATTAATTGAAGAAGAATATGGTGATAAAGGAGAGGAAATTGTTAATTCAGATAAAAAAGCAGCAGATCTTGGTTACTCTTATGCAGTAGAGAATTATAAAGATGATTTGAGAGACTACATGAAAGTAATAGATTCTTTTAGTTCCCCAATTTCTTACATGGTTCTCAGTGGTAATGAGGCCGCTGCTTTAGGAGCCATATCGGCGGGTATGCAGTTTGCTGCAATTTATCCAATGTCTCCGATAAATAATGTCCTCCACGTTTTAGCAGCCAATCAGGAAAAATTTGGTTTTGTATATAAGCAACCAGAAGATGAGATATCCGCAATTAATATGGCTATAGGAGCATCCCATGCAGGAGTTAGGTCCATGACTGCAACCTCTGGAGGTGGTTTTTGCTTAATGACAGAAGCCTACGGACTTGCAGGAATAACAGAAGTTCCATTGGTAATACTTGATGGTATGAGAGGTGGCCCTGCAACAGGGTTGCCAACATGGAGTGGTCAGGGAGATTTACAAATGGCTCTACGTGCTCATCAAGACGATTTTCCTAGAATAGTTCTTGCTCCAGGAGATGTTGAGGAAACTTATTACATGGTTAAAGAGGCTTTTCATATTGCAGATAAATACCAGACTACTGTTATGGTTCTTATGGATAAAAACCTTTGTGAAAATGATAGAACTATGGCATTTCCAGATTTATCAAAAATAAAAATAGATAGAGGAAAGTTTACAAAAGAGAAAATTGATAATTATTTTAGATATAAATATGAGGATGATGGGGTGTCTTTAAGAAGTATCCCAGGGTCAGGTAATTTCTTTATTGCAAACTCAGATGAGCATGATGAGTTAGGGTATTCCACAGAGGAAATTGAAGGAAGAAATAAAATGATGGATAAAAGAATGCAAAAATTAATAACTTGTGCAAAGGAAGACATGAAAGACCCTGTTATTTATGGTCCAGAAAATGCTGATATAACAATAGTTTCTTGGGGAAGTAACAAAGGAAGTATCATTGAAGCCTTAAAGAATTTTTCTAATGTGAATTATGTTCATGTAACTTGGATGAATCCTCTGCCAGTAGAATTTTTAACAAACGTACTGTCTAAAGCAAAGCATGTGATAGGTGTAGAGTGCAACTATACAGGCCAGTTAGCAGATTTAATTAGAGAGAAGACGGGGATAAATATAGAAGATAGGTATCTTAAGGTTGATGGTAGAGTTATCTATCCTGAAGAAATAGTAGAAAAATTGAACACAGTGAAAGGAATTAAAAAATGACTTTAGAAGAATTGAAAACCCCATATGATCCAAACTGGTGTCCAGGTTGTGGTAACTTTGGTATTTGGACAGCAGAGAAAAATGCTGCTGTGAAAGAAGGTTGGGATAATACAAACACCACTATAGTTGCTGGGATAGGCTGTCACGGGCATATTGTTAATTTCATAAAGTTGACTTCTTTTGAGGGTTTACATGGTAGGGCTATTCCAGTTGCTTCGGGTATTAAGTTTGCAAATAATAGGTTAAATGTTCTTGTACATGTTGGGGATGGCGACTGTTTTGGTGAAGGTGGTAACCATTTTATACATGCTTGCAGGAGAAACCACGATTTAACTGTGATTTTGCATGACAATTCTTTATACGCTTTGACAGCAGGGCAAACATCTCCAGCAACACCAAAAGGAATGAAAACAAAATCGTCTCCTAAAGGAAGCACCGATGATCCAGTTTTTCCTATGGCTTTAGCAATAACATCTGGAGCTACTTTTGTAGCCAGAGCTTATTCAGGAGATATAGAACAATTAACCCAACTAATTATTGAGGCTAACAAACATAAAGGTTTCGCATTCATAGATGTACTCCAACCATGTATTACTTTTAACAAGATTTGTACAAGTAATTTTTATAAAGAAAATACTTACTATCTTGATGAAAGTTATGATCCTACAGATAAACAAGCTGCCTTATTAAAAGCTCAGGAGTTTGGTGAGAAGAAGATACCGCTGGGAATTTTTTATAAAGAGGAAAGACCTACAGTTGAATCAGCGTTTCCACAGATATCACAGGCCTCTCTTGTTGACCAGGATCCAGATCTAAGTGGTTTGGATGACTTGTTCAAAAAATACATCTAAATTAGAAAGATCGCTTTTATTAATTACTTTCTAATATTCCTACGATGGGGTATTTTGTAATCGTACTTTTTACGTGTTTTTGATAAAAACCTTTTGTTAATTCTTCCCCTGCCTTGTGCCCAAAATGTATACCGTTTTCAAAAACCGTAGTCATATCATAAACCACACCGTCTACTGCAGTGTAGGCTGGGTTGCCGTTTTTTCCGTCGTATTTAGATAGTTCTTCCAAGGTAAAAACCTTTTGTTTGTTGTTCGTTTCTAACCTATCTTTATCATTTGTAACAACATTCTCATTTGAAGTTTCATTTACCAGTATTTGCTGTTCTTGAGTATTATTATTTTTTGTTATTGAATTATCTCTCATTACAAAAAGTTCAAGATACACAAAGCCTATAAAAGTTATTGAATATAAGGTTATAAGTAAAAATTTGGTAAATTTATTCCATATTTTATTTCTCATTAATGTTAGTCTGATGGCAAAAGATGTGTGACCTATAAAAGATAATGTGGCAATTACTGGGAGTATGTTTCTGTGGAAAATCCTTGAAATTTTCCATGTTGATATTCCTTTTGTCATGCCGTACCCACTAAACATATATAAAAAGAAAGATATTAAGAGTACCCATGCAAAAAACCTATCCACTTTTATAAGTGATATTTTGGGCTTTTTCTCTTGTTGTTCCATTCTGTAATTGTAACAAAAAGGTGCGTTGATTTTCATCTCCGCACCTTGTTGGGTTATTCAGAAAAAGAATTGGCAAGAACTCCTTTTATATAACAAGAATCTTTTCCTGTTGTTCCCTCATAGTCAGGAATCGGTGCATCTTTCATTTTCTCAAATGCTTCCGAAACCTCTAAAGGCATTTTTGATAGGTTCACTGGGTGTGCTCCATCAAAGGTTTTTACCCACCACTCATGAAAAATCTCCCACGCTTTTTTACATCGTCTGGGAATTTTTCATGTATATCTGAAGTGATTGGGATTCCATACGGTAGAACTCTATTCATATGACAAGACATTTTTCTCTCCTTTGTTTAGTTTTGTGTACTTTAAGTTAAAAAGTACATTTTGTCAAATGCTACAGGTTATGAACAAACATCCCCATTTTAAGCTATTTACATTTAATGTTTATGGTAAAATGAAAAAGCTGATATACCGGCGTAGCTCAGTTGGTAGAGCAACGGTCTCCAAAACCGTGTGTCGTGGGTTCGAATCCCGCCGCCGGTGCCAAAAAATTAATAAAATAATTATGGATAGACTTTTAACAGGAACAAGACCTACAGGAGCTTTACATTTAGGCCACTATATAGGGGCTTTGAAGCAGTGGGTTGATTTACAAGATAAATACGAGTGTTTCTTTATGTTAAACGATATCCAAGCTTTAACAACGCACTCAAAAGACCCTACTCTTATAAATGATTCTGTAAGGCAAGTTTTCTTAGATTATCTTGCAGTTGGTTTAGATCCAGAAAAGGAAAATGTTCATTTTGTTCTTCAGAGTGCTGTTTCAGAAATCTCAGATCTTACAGTGCTTTTAAGTATGGTTGCTCCATTTTCTTGGATGCAGGCAAATCCAACAATTCAAACTGAAATGAAAAATTTAAAGACTGTTACAACTGGGTTTATGTTTTACCCTGTCAGTCAAGCAGCAGACATACTTTCTGTTTCTCCCGATCCTGAAAAAGATAATAAGCCAATTCTTGTTCCCGTTGGAGAAGATCAGTTACCCCATCTTAGGGACACAAATAACATAGCTAGGGCTTTTAACAATACATATGGAAAAACTTTTGTAAAATGTGACGCTCTTGTTGGCAAAGTCGGTAGATTAGTAGGAACAGATGGAAAATCAAAAATGTCTAAATCCTTAGGAAATACAATTTTCTTAAAAGATAGTGAAAAAAACATCAAGGAAAAAGTTATGAGTATGTACACAGACCCGAATAGAATAAGATCTACAGATCCAGGTACCGTAGAGGGAAATCCAGTTTTTATCTATCACGATGCTTTTAATAAAAATAAAGAAGAGGTTGAAGATCTTAAAGATAGGTATAGAAAAGGTACAGTTGGAGATGTTGAAGTTAAAGAAAAACTTAATGTTGTTTTACAAGAACTTGTAGCTCCAATTAGGGAAAAAAGAGAAAAGTTTGAAAAAGAAGATATTAATAAATATTTGGTAAATGGTACTGAGAAATATAGATTGTTGGCCAAAGATAGTGTTGAAAGAGCAAAAAAGGCAATGCATTTGATTTGATTGTGGTTATAGAAAAAATAAAAGGGTTTAATTTTCATTAAACCCTTTTGAGTAAGAACTGCACAAATTTAGACCAAGTCAGGATATCCTTCTTTAAGAGCTAGAAGAACAATCGCAAGTCCAGGTTCTTCGAAGACATTTACTATGAATTCTTCACCGATCATATCTTTGTAATTACTAACTTCAAAGTGATCCATCAAGAATTTAAACATATCTTCTCTTAGCGGCATTGCTTCTCGACAACAGGGAAAACGCAAAAACCCTTTGCGATAACATGCTACGTTTACCAACCAGTAACTCTCCTCACGACCTATAAGGAAGTTCCTCATATCTTGGAAAATTGCCGTGATTTTATAAACATTTATATCGTTGTTAGATTCAATCACTTCAAAGTATGATTTAATCTCGAGACCTTCTTCTCCTGGGTATCGTCTTTCTAGAAAGCCTTTCAGGGCTTCAACTTGTGTTTGTTTTTCACCTGTTTCAAAGGTTTTTCCCTTGAGATCTCTTCTGTTTTCAACCCCCAAACCTCTCATTAGGAGTTCTAAAGACTTTGAGTTTATAAATGTGTATCCTCTTTCAACGATAGCACTGTCTTCAAGGGTGTCCATCTCAATTACATAGTTAGGGTTGTTTTTTGATACAAAATTAATTCTAGTTTTCACCATTTTAATCTCTCCTTTTATTAGATTTATTCGGTGGATTATAGCTTAAAGTGGTGTTTACTTCAACCTATAGCATATTTGGCGAGTGTGATCAAATATTTGTTATTCTGAATTATATTACCCGAATTAGATGGATTTAAATGATGATACTATTTTATCCATTTGCTCAACCATTTTCTCGTTAGGGGAAGTTGGGATTTTATACTCTATATCGCCGTATTGAGTTTCGCCTGTTCCGAAATTTGTGGAATGTTTTCCTTCTACCCCGTTTGAGCATATTTCCAATTGACCTGTATAGTTATCGCCAATTTTTTCTCTGTAATATTCATACCCATCCCTATCTTTAAAATGTACATATTTTTCAGGGGTGTGATTACACATGGCTCTGCTACTCCCGTAGGTTTTAATGGATATCACATACCCATTCTTGTGTATATCTATGTACTTAGTAGGGTGTTCCCCGTCTCCTTTTTTATCAAAATTATCATAATAACTAACTTCCCACCCATCGGGTATTATCATGTTTCCTTTTACACCGTAATTTATAGCTACGTCTATTTGTATTTCTTTATCATTAGTGATGGTTAATTTTTCATTGTCTTGATTTATATTTTTCTTACTAAATTCCGCGTTGTTTTTGGTAAAAAATACTATTGCTAAAATTACCAGCACTGTAAGCATTAGGGAGTAGGATATTCTTGCAAGCACTTTTGCTGGTGATTTTATGTCATTTTTGTTCTTTTTAAGCATATTTAATAAGGATTAAGCTTTGTTTCTTTCTATCTTAATCGCTTTTCCTTTAACGATAGCCTCTGCAACTTTTTTATTAGCCCTACCTAAGATTCTGGCAAAAGTTGGTTGAGATACGCCCATTTCCTTAGCAGCAGCTGTTTGATCCAAATCATCTATTTCGTATAGTTTTAAAGCCTCTAGTTCATCAGGCTGTAAAACAATTTCCTCAAGCATTCTCATTGGAACGTTTTGAGGTTTAAAATAATATACATTTGGTTTAAAACGCATACAGCGGGGTATTCTTGGTCTTGGCATATATCTTTATCATAATAACCTTAATTCCTCACATTGTCATATGGGTTGGTTTTGACAAAGTGGGGATTCACTTAGTCTTGTTTTTGTAAATCCCCAATTTCTTTGTCTATATCTTCTATTTCTTCTTGCAGAGCTTTCTTGTATTCTTGCATACCTTCTATTGTTTCTTGCTTTGTTCGTGGGGTTCCTTGATAGAAGCTTCTTCCGAATCTTCTACCTCTACCAAACCCTGCTCTTGAACCACCTTTACATGGACCAAAACCTCTGCCTGTTAATGGCCCTTCTCCGAGCGGACCTGTTTGATCAAATTTTGGCATTATTTATCACCTCCTATTTGTTTCAAATGAATATATATTCATAATACTATATAAAATTTGGAAGTCAAGTTTTTGTGCATTGTGGAAAAGTTGGTTTAAATAAAATAAAAAACGACTCATTTCTGAGTCGTTTCTTTTCTTGAATTAACAATTTCTAGATTGTTATCTCAAGCGTTCACATTTAAGATTAGTTTCACATCTAATCACCTTTGGATATTCCATTGGCTGTGTCTCTGTTATGTATTTAAACTTTGAACAGGTTTTTTACTTTTTCGAACATATCCTGGTCAACAAAGAAGAAAAACCCATTGTCCAACTCTAACCAACCAGCTAATCTTGGTTGTTTAGAAGTGGAGTTGACGGTACTCTTTAGACCACAATATTCTTCTAATTCCATATCATCTTCGTCAGCAAGAAGTTGATCGATGACGTCTTTCACGCCGTTTTCATAGGTACGAGGACATATATAGAAAACGTCATTATGGCTACCAGAGATAACCTCACCTTTCATCGCTTCGTCCCAAAGGAAGCTTAGAGCGTTAGGTACGGCCCCAAATTCAAATTCGGCAGCACCCATATAATCAAAGGTAAAAATTCCTTCAAGTAGACTTAACGCCTCCTGTGTCAGACCGCCATTACGAAGACCTCCTCCGAATGAAAAGGGGCCTACTACATGACCTTGGTATCTCATTAATCTTTGGATAAGTATTGTCTTATCCATCCTGCTCTTAAGATGTAGATTTTTTTCAAACATTTTTCTCTCCTTATTTTGGATTATATTCATCGCTTATAATTCTAGCGATGGTTTCAGTGATTTGCTGGATTATAGCCTAAATAGGGCGCTTAGCCAAATACTACAGGGTATTAATTATTAAATTTTGAAATTTTGCAGTGTTATATAAGAGTACTTTTAAATCGTTGCTATCTATCACACAGACTTCTAGTCAGAGCCAGCACCTATAAGTTTTTTACAATAAGGACACCTATAAAGAACATGTGAGCGAAGGCGAATAAACGTTAATTTGAATGTTGCTTCAATTTTATCCAACTCTTTTTCACAATAAGGGCATAGAGGAAACTCATTGACCCATTCAACTTTAACCTTTTTTTCTAATCCGCTTATATTAACTGGCATATAAAAATAACTCCTTATTAACTATTTATAATATTTTAAATATAACAGATACTAATGTTGTTAATGAAGACTATAGGGATTATGGTCTGTAAATGAAAAAGAAAAGCATGGCGGTTTATAAACTAGAATTTATAAAATCTTTCCCAACAAAAAAGGAGCCCTGTTTCCAAAGCTCCTTGTTAGCATATAGATATAAGTGGGAAGGGGCGACCTTAGACACCGAATACGGTACCACCCTGTAACCCGAGCAGGCGGATCAACATAAATGTTTCTCCTAGTCCAGACGAAAGCATCCTCTTTCTCCCCCTTCAAGTGCCCTTTATTTGCCCATATGCAGTAGGGGCTCATCCTTGGAAAGTTTTATGCCTGTTAAAGGCTCCTTTCACCCACTTATTACTAAATGCTGCGGTAATACTATCATAATAAAACAGACATGTCAAATACTACAGGACAGTTAATTAACTTTTGGGGATATAGATATTTGCTCGGTTTTTGATGTAGAAATATGTTTATGCCGAAACCCTACGTCTTAATTATAGGTTAGGGTATGTAATATTTAATCCCATCCCTTTGAGATCATATCTCTGATCTTGTTCTTGTAATCACCAATTTTGTTTTCGGCTTCTTTTTTATCATCTTTAGCATCTTCACAGGAATCTTTAAAAAATTCTCTCGCTGATTCTGTGTCAGCTTCGCAGGTCATTTTTATTCTTCTTTCTGCAGAATCACGGATGCTTCTATATTTATTTAATTCAAACAGGTAACCCTCTAGTTTTACACTATCATCCCATGAATAACATTTATTACTTTTAAATTCTTTTTCATCAATCTCAACTCTGTAACATTCTTTTTCCTTCTTAGTGGTAGTCTGGGTTAATGGTTGGGTGTTTTGTTGGTTTTGATTATTACCTGGTTGTTGAGGTGTCTGTTGTTTTGCAGGTTCAGTTTTTGAGGTAGTTTTCCTATTTCTATTGATGGAAAGCAGTTTTTCCA
>Ga0116174_10001572_pt1 | contig 20611 bp, 19 predicted proteins | sample AD_UKC087_MetaG_FD_89801 | JGI IMG/M metagenome (GOLD analysis project Ga0116174, IMG submission 89801) | Active sludge microbial communities of municipal wastewater-treating anaerobic digesters from USA - AD_UKC087_MetaG | ecosystem: Engineered > Bioreactor > Anaerobic > Digestate | place: USA...
AACGGGCTGGCGGGGTGGTCCCATACCTGCTGGGGCGAACCGCTTTGCTCAATGCGCCCCTGGTTGATGACGACCACGCGGTCGGCCACCTCGAGTGCCTCCTCCTGGTCGTGCGTCACGAAAATGCTGGTGACATGCAGTTCGTCGTGCAGGCGGCGCAGCCAGCGGCGCAGTTCCTTGCGCACTTTGGCATCGAGTGCGCCGAAGGGCTCGTCGAGCAGCAGCACCTTGGGCTCCACCGCCAGCGCGCGGGCCAGGGCAATGCGCTGGCGCTGGCCGCCCGAGAGCTGCGACGGAAACCGGTCGGCCAGCCAGTCGAGCTGCACGAGCTTGAGCAGGTCGGTCACCTTCTGCTTGATCTGCGCTTCGCTCGGCCGCTCGGCGCGGGGTTTGACGCGCAGGCCAAAGGCCACGTTCTCGAACACCGTCATGTGGCGGAACAGCGCGTAGTGCTGAAACACGAAGCCCACGTTGCGCTCGCGCACATGCACGTCGGTGGTGTCTTCACCGCTGAAATGGATCGTTCCCACATCGGCCGTCTCCAGGCCGGCGATGATGCGCAGCAGCGTGGTCTTGCCGCAGCCCGAGGGGCCCAGCAGCGCAATCAGTTCGCCGGACGCAATATCCAGGCTCACATCGCGCAGCGCATGGAAGTCGCCAAACTGCTTGCTGACGTTACGGATTTCAATGCTCATGGTCTTTTCCTTCAGCGGGCAGTGGGCAAAGGCGCAGGCCGCTCGGGGGGCAACTCGGCGGCGGCCTTGAGGGCCTGCTCGTTGCGGTGTTCGGCAATCGTCTTGATGACCAGCGTCACGAGGGCCAGCAAGGCCAGCAGTGACGCCGCGGCAAACGCAGCCACCGACTGGTATTCGTTATAGAGAATTTCCACATGCAGCGGAATGGTGTTGGTCTGCCCCCGGATATGGCCCGACACGACCGACACCGCGCCAAACTCGCCCATGGCGCGCGCATTGCACAGGATCACGCCATACAACAGGCCCCACTTGATGTTCGGCAGCGTCACATACCAGAAGGTCTGCCAGCCGGTGGCACCCAGCACGATGGCAGCCTGCTCTTCATCGTTGCCCTGCGCCTGCATCAGCGGGATCAGCTCGCGCGCGATGAACGGGAAGGTGACAAAGATCGTGGCCAGCACAATGCCGGGCACGGCAAAAATGATCTTGATGTCATGCGCCTGCAGCCAGGGGCCAAACCAGCCTTGCGCGCCAAACATCAGCACATAGATCAGGCCCGCCACAACGGGCGACACCGAGAACGGCAGGTCCACCAGCGTGGTCAGAAAAGCTTTGCCCTTGAACTCGTACTTGGCGATGCACCAGGCGGCCGCCACGCCGAACACCAGGTTCAGCGGCACGGCAATCAGCGCGGTGATCAGCGTGAGCTTGATGGCCGACCAGGCATCGGGCTCGCGCAGGCCTTCGAGGTAGGCGCCAAAGCCCTTGCGCAGCGCCTCGGCAAACACGGCCGCCAGCGGCAGCACCAGGAACAGCAGCATGAACGCCAGCGCGATGGCGATCAGCGTGTAGCGCACCCAGGGCGCTTCGGTCGTGCCCGCCTGGGCGCGGCGCACAGTGCGTGAATTACCCCCGCTCATGCTGGTGCCCCCGCGTGGCGGCGTTGCCAGGCTTGCAGCGCATTGATGACGAGCAGCAGGATGAACGAGATCACGAGCATGACAACCGCCACTGCGGTAGCGCCTGCATAGTCGTACTGCTCGAGCTTGCCGATGATGATGAGCGGCGTGATTTCGGACACCATGGGCATGTTGCCGGCAATGAAGATGACCGAGCCATATTCGCCCACGGCCCGTGCGAACGCCATGGCAAAGCCGGTGAGCAAGGCGGGCGTGATGGAAGGCAGGATGACCTTGGTAAAGGTTTGCCAGCGCGTGGCACCGAGGCAGGTGGCCGCTTCTTCGAGTTCTTTTTCAGCGTCTTCCAGCACCGGTTGCACGGTGCGCACCACGAACGGCAGGCCAATGAAGATCAGCGCAATCACGATGCCCGCAGGCTTGAACGCAAGCTGGATGCCCAGGGGCTCCAGGATGCCGCCCACCCAGCCATTGCCGGCCAGCAGGGCCGTGAGCGAAATGCCGGCCACGGCGGTGGGCAGCGCAAACGGCAGGTCCACCAGCGCGTCCACGATCTTCTTGCCCGGGAACTTGTAGCGCACCAGCACCCAGGCGATCAGCAGGCCAAACACCAGATTGACCAGCGCTGCCAGAAACGAGGCGCCAAAGGTCAAGCGGTACGAGGCCATTACGCGCGGCGCACTGATCGCGGCCCAGAATTGCTCCCAGGTCAGCGTGAAGGTCTTGAAGATCAGTGCCGACAGCGGGATCAGCACGATGATGCTCAGATAAAAGAGCGTGTAGCCCAGCGTGAGCCCAAAGCCGGGCAACACCCGCTTGGGCGCGCGGCGCCCGGCCTGCGCAGAGGGCAGCGCAGCGCCCCGCGCAGCCACAGAGGTCGCAACAGCCATGGTTTATTTGGCGCCAGGCGTGTAAAGCTTGTCGAACTGGCCGCCGTCGTTGAAGTGCACCTTCTGCGCCTCGGTCAGCGAACCGAAATATTTGGCCACGGTGAACTGCTTGAGCGGTTTGAACGTAGTGGCGTATTTCTTGAGCACAGCTTCCGAGCGCGGGCGGATGGCGTGCTTGGCAGCAATCTCTTGCGCCTCGTCCGAGTACAGGTAATCCAGGTAGGCTTTGGCCAGCTGGGCGGTGCCCTTCTTGGCCACGGTGCGCTCCACCACGGCCACGGGGTTCTCGGCCACCACGCTCACCGACGGGTAGATGGCATCGACCTTGCCGGCGCCGAACTCGCGGTCAATCGACACCACTTCGGATTCAAAGGTGATCAGCACATCGCCCTGGTTGCGCTGCAAAAAGGTGGCCGTGGCATCGCGCCCGCCCTTGGCCAGCACGGGAACGTTCTTGTAGAGCTTGCTGACAAACTCGGCGGCCTGCGCCTCGGTGCCGCCCTTTTCGCGCACGGCGCCCCAGGCGGCCAGATACGCGTAGCGGCCATTGCCGCCGGTCTTGGGATTGACCACGATCACCTGCACACCGGGCTTGATCAGATCGTCCCAGTCCTTGATGTTCTTGGGATTGCCGTTGCGCACCAGAAACAGCATGGTCGAGGTGGTGGGCGATGCATCGTGTGGAAACTTCTTGGCCCAGTCCTTGGCGACCACACCGTTGTCGGCTAGAAACTGTACGTCGGTTGTGGTGTTCATGGTCACCACGTCGGCGGCCAGGCCGTCGTTCACGGCGCGCGCCTGGGCACTGGAGCCCGCATGCGACTGGTCGATCTTGACGTCCTGGCCGGTGGTCTTCTTGTAGTGCGCGACAAAAGCGGCGTTGTAGTCCTTGTAGAACTCGCGCGCCACGTCGTACGAGACGTTCAGCAAGGTCTGTTGCGCCATCGAAGCGCCGCTGGCGGCCAAGGCCAACGTGGCCAGGAGGGTCTTGATTTTCAAAGAGGTCATGGTGGCGTCGCCCGATCAAAAACTGGTGATAGCGCATTGTGCGGAGCTCTACTTAAAACTCCAAAGAATATATTCTTGTTAATTAATCAAATCCAAGAATATAGAAACACCCATGCGGCAATGGCCAGCCTCTGCGCCTTTGAGCACCGCCAGTTTTCGAGGAAATAGGCCGGGCAAGAGCTTATAAATGAAGCGCCATTTGCTATAAAAAACAAAGCAAATAGGCAAATTAGGAGGATGCGTACAAGCGATGTACCGGCTGCGCCACGCCCGCGCAGCCCTCGCCTTCCAGCGATTGCAGCAGGGCCCAGCCCAGCGGCCATTCGCCATGACCGGAGTCGATATTGATATGGCCTGCATTCTGCATGCGCACAAACTCGCTACCCCAGGCCCGGGCATAGGCACCCGCCAGGCGGATGGGGCAATAGGGGTCGTTGCTGCTGGCCACCACGATGCTGCGGTAAGGCAGCGCGGCGTAGGGCACCGGGGCAAAGTCGTTCAAGATGGCGCGGCGCTCGGGGTCGGCCGGTGCGACCAGCAGCGCACCGCACACGCGGGCCGTGGCTTCGGGGCCCATGTGGGTGGTGGCAATGCAGCCCAGGCTGTGCGCCACGATGACCACGGAATTCGGTGCGGCCAGCACGGTTTTTTCGATCTGGCCAACCCAGGCCTGCCGGGTGGGCGTGATCCAGTCGTCCTGCACCACGCGAAGCGCATGGGGCAGACGCTCGGCCCACAGGCTTTGCCAATGGCCGGGGCCGGAGTCGCGCCAGCCAGGAACGATGATGATGGAAGAGGTGCTCACGATAGCGGACATTCTGCGAGCCACTCTTTAAAACCCAAAAGAATATATAGTTTTGATTTAATTCAAAAAAAATCTAACAAATTCAAATCACCGCCTCGAAAAGTCAAAATATAACTATCAAGTTGATAGTGTGACTCTTTTGCTTTTTAAAAACCAAAGAGCACAATCGTTACAAATGCAAACACCATGAGCAATGTGACACGCGCGTCACATCCACCAAGGTTTGCAAGACACCCTCCTTCCACGACCTACTCACGAGGCACAGTTCAATGCACACATGGAAAATTAGCCAGCGCCTGATGGCGGGCTTCGGCTTGGTCATCATGGCTTTGCTGGGCATGTCGATCTACAGCACGCTCATGGCGCGAGGTATCGACAGCGCACTGACCGCCAATGCCACCCAGAACGCTGTCATCCAGCGTGCGGCGATCAACTTTCGCGGCTCAGCCCATGACCGCTCCATCGCAGTACGCGATGTGGTGCTGGCCCCCAGCGACGAAGCGCGCAAGAAGGAGATCGAAGCCATCGCTCGACTCGCCGATTTTTATGCCCAATCGGCCGCTCAGCTGGACACCGTGCTCAAGACCACCCAACAGGTCCCTCCTGAAGTAGGGCCCATGGTGCAGACGCTCAAAGACATCGAGGCACGCACCGTGGCAACCACCGCCAAGGTGGTGGCCCTGATGCAGTCAGGTGACCGTGCAGGCGCCGAAACTCTGCTGTGGACGCAAGCCAAACCCCAATACGAGCAGTGGCTGGCAGCCGCCAACAAGCTCATCGACTACGAAGAAGCCCGGATCATCCAGAACAGTCAGACGGCCAACCAGGACGCTAGCCAGTTCACAGGCGTGATGCTCGCCATCACGTTGCTGGCGGTGCTGATCAGCGTAGCCGCCACGGTGTTGGTGACGCGCAGCATTGGCCGCGAGCTGGGTGCCGAGCCCGGCGAAGTGCGCGCCGTCGTGCAGGCCATTCAACAAGGCGACCTCACGGTGCCCGTACAGGTCAAGGCGGGCGACACCGGCAGCGTGATGGTGGCGGTGCGTGACATGCAGCTTCGCTTCCATGAACTGGTGTCCGCCGTGCGCGACAACATCGATCAACTGCGCGCCACCAGTGATGACATCAACAGCGGCAACCAGAACCTGGGTCACCGCACCGAGCAGGCTGCCAGCAGCCTGGAGCAGACGGCCGCCAGCATGGAAGAGCTGACCGCCACCGTGCGCCAAAGCGCCGACTCGGCCCGCCAGGCCAACCAGCTGGCCACCACGGCCGCGAGCACTGCGGCAAGGGGTGGCGAGGCAATGCAACAGGTGGTGAACACCATGCAGGACATCCACCATAGCAGCCAGAAGATTGCCGACATCATTGGCGTGATCGATGGCATTGCGTTCCAGACCAACATCCTGGCACTCAACGCGGCCGTCGAGGCCGCACGCGCAGGCGAACAGGGGCGCGGCTTCGCCGTGGTGGCCACCGAGGTACGCAGCCTCGCACAACGCAGCGCCGAGGCAGCCAAAGAGATCAAGACGCTGATCCAGACCAGCGTCGAAAAGGTGGATTCAGGCACCCAACTGGTGGCCCATGCCGGGGCGACAATCCATGAAATCGTCCAGGGGGTTCAACGCGTGAACGGCATCATTGGCGAGATCAGCACCGCGGCTGCCGAGCAAAGCGACGGTATCTCCCAGGTCAACGTGGCCGTGACCCAGCTCGACCAGATGACGCAGCAAAACGGCGCGCTGGTGGGTGAAAGCACCACGGCAGCAGAAAACCTGCGCGAGCAGGCCCAACGCCTAGCGGAGCTGGTGGCGGTGTTCCATGTGAGCGCGGGCGCTGCTGGCGCCATGGGCGGCACGCCCCCCCGCGCAGAGCCAGGCCAACGCAGCACCACCCTGCCCTCGCCCAAGGTGCGCCACCTTACCCGGTAAGGCGTAACTAGGCCCGGGCACAGAAGCCCGGCGCCTTCAGCGTCCGCCGCAACGCCTGCGACCGGGACGCCAGCGCTCAGGGGCCCTTGCCGGCCAGCCCTTGCGATGCTTGCCGCACCACCGGGCTGCTGCGGCCCGGCATGGCTTCACCCAGGTAGTCGAGGAACCGCCGCACGGCGGGCGACAAGCCCCGGCGCGACGGAAACACCGCATGCACGATGGCCGGCGCGGGCGCCCAGTCGGGCAGCACGCGCACCAGCTTGTGCTCGCGCATCTCGTCCTGGCACATGTAATCAGGCATCCAGCACACCCCGGTACCAGCCACCGCCGCAAATTTGAGCGTGAGCAGATCGTCGGCCACGTAACGCGGCTGGTGCTGCACCGTCTGGTGCACACCGCCGGGGCCGATGAGGTTCCAGGTCGATCGCCCATCGGGCGCCGACATCGCAATGCTGTCCATCCGAGTCAGGTCTTCCAACGTGCGGGGTGCACCCTGGCGTGCCAGCAGCCCGGGGCTGGCCACCAGGATCTGTGTGGTGTGGTCCAGACGCTTGACCACCATGCTCCCGCTGTCATCCAGCGTGGCGCGCACGCGCAGCGCCACATCAATACCCTCTTCCACCAGATTCACCGCGCGGTTGCTCACCAGCATCTCGATGCGTACCTGGGGGTGGCTGGCCAGAAAGGGCGGCATCAGTTCGGCCACCACCGTCTGCGCGAGCGTGACGGGGCAACTGACGCGGATGGTGCCGCGCGGCTCGGTCTGCACCTGGGCCACTGTGTCGGCAGCTGCCTGGGCCGACTCGCGCATGGCCTGACAGTGGCGCAAGTAGGCTTCACCCACTTCTGTCAGCGAAAGCTTGCGCGTGGTGCGCTGCAGCAAACGCACGCCCAGCTGGGCCTCAAGCTCTGAAACCCGCCGCGACAGACGGGATTTGGGAACCCCCAGCGCACGCCCCGCCGCAGCGAAGCCGCCGCGCTCCACCACCTCGGCAAAGTACAACATGTCGTTCAGGTCTTGCATACAGGCACCCATTGTTCTATATATAGAACAATCTATCGCAAATTCTCCAACTTATCAATCCAGTGCAACAGTTGCACAATCTCCCCATGACCACACACCGTGGCCGGCCCCCTTCAAGGAAAACCCCATGCAACTGCTTCACATTGATTCCGCCATCACCGGTGCCAACTCCGTCTCGCGTCAGCTGACCGCACAGATCGTGGCTGCCTATCAGGCCAACCATGCCGGCACCCAGGTGAGCTACCTCGATCTTGTCGCCAATGCCCCTGCCCACTTCACCATGGACGCCATGGCCCCCCGCACCGGCCAGACCGATGGCCTGAGCGAAGTGCAAAAGCATGAAAACGCGGTGTCCGAGCAACTGGTCAGCCAGTTCCTGGCGGCCGATGTGGTGGTGATCGGCGCTCCGTTCTACAACTTCAGCATTCCCACCCAACTCAAGGCGTGGATTGATCGCATCGCCCAGCCGGGCCGCACCTTCCAGTACACCGCGAACGGCCCCGAAGGCCTGGCCAAGGGCAAGACCGTGATCATTGCATCGACCCGTGGCGGCGTGTATTCCACCAGCGAAGGCGGCCAGGCGATGGAACACCAGGAAAGCTACCTGAAGGTCGTGCTGGGCTTCTTCGGCGTGACCGACGTGCGCTTTGTGCGTGCTGAAGGTGTGGCCATGGGCGAAGCCGCCAAGGCCCAGGCTCTGGCAGATGCCACCCAGGCCATCCGCAACCACGCCGCCGCCAACCAGGCACAGGCAACGCAAGCCGCCTGAGACAACGCCTCAAACAAAGGGTGCCGGGAGGCGCCCTGCGCGCTTGCAACGCACCAAGCCCGGCCTTGCGCCGGGCTTTTTTATGGCGTAAACCCCTGAAACCATTTATTTAATTTGATAGTTTGCTATTATTTAAATAGCAAACCATCCGTCATAGATCGCGACCAAGGCCAGGCAAAGGTTCACCCTGCCCTGCAGCCACTGGCGGATTTCGGCACCGATGCGACCGTTGGCACCAAAAAAACTTTGCGGCCTGGGCGAACGCCGCGGACGAGCCCGGTGTGCGCGCGTCCAGACAGGCCTGCGGCTTGTACAGCTGCGGCGGCGACGCCTCAACCGGCTTGCCACGCCCGCGCCGACCGCCGGATCACGCCAAAGTCAAGGCCTTGTGCGGCCTGGCTGGCAGACGAAACACCGACACAGCGTGCACCAGCTCGTCCGATTGTTCCCGCAAGCTGGTCGCCGCTGCAGCCATTTCCTCAACCAGGGCTGCGTTCTGCTGGGTGCTCTGGTCCATGTGGCATACCGCCTCTCGCACCTGGTCCACACCAGAACTTTGCTCCAGGCTGGCATTGCTGATCTCGGTCACGATGGTTGACACCCTCTGGATCTCGGCAATGGCCTCCTGCATGGTGTCCCCGGCCTGGTCCACCAAGGCCGTGCCTCGCTTGACTTGCTCGACACTGGCCGTGATCAGATCCTTGATCTCCTTGGCCGCGGAAGCAGATCGACCGGCCAGTGACCGGACCTCGCTGGCCACCACCGCGAACCCCCGACCATTTTCTCCCGCCCTGGCGGCCTCCACTGCAGCGTTCAGCGCAAGGATGTTGGTTTGAAAGGCGATGCTGTCGATGACGCCGATGATGTCGGCGATCTTTTTGCTGCTTTCATCGATGCCCTTCATGGTTTCCACCACGCGATGCACCGCTTCACCACCGCTGGTGACCACATTGGTTGCGTCCTGCGCCAATTGATTGGCCGCACGCGCCTGCGCGGAGTTCTGCTGGACGACGGTTCCCAGCTGCTCCATGGAGGCTGCGGTTTGTTCGAGTGCACTGGCCTGGCTTTCTGTCCGGGTGCTCAAATCGTGATTGCCGTTGGCAATCTCGGCACTTGCCAGCGCAACACTCTCTGATTTTTGCCGGACCGCCAGCACCACACGGTGCAGGCCTTCCCCGATATGGTTCATGGACCGCAAGAGGTCGCCGACCTCATCATGGCGAGAGTCTGCGACATGACCGGTCAAGTCTCCGGCGGCCAAGGTTTCTGCAACGGCCTGTGCCTGGGCCAGCGGCTGGATGACAATGCGACGAATCAGCGCCAGCCAGATGCCAGACGAAACGCCCACCGCAACGACCCCCAACAGCACGAACCATCCGACCATGCGGCGTGTGGGTGCGGTGTACTCGTCAATGTAGGTTCCGGCAGCGACCACCCAGTTCCAGTTGGCGTAATGGGCGTAGGCCGTGACTTTTTCTCTGGCATGGGTGTCACCGGTTTTGGCATTCATCCAGGGATAACGGATCACGCCATTCTTCGCCTCCAGCATCTCCTTGATGAAAAAGCGCCCGTCGTTGTCTTTGGACTCCAGAATGTTCTCACCTTCTGCGGCGGGGTGGACCACCAAGGTGCCAAGAGAGTTGCCGGGCCGAGCATCGAGAACAAAGTAATACCCGTGGTCTCCGACTTTCAGCCCCCGAATGGTGTCGGTGAGGCTGACCAGAAAATCTGAAAAATCCAAACCGACAAAGACGATGCCGATGACTTGGGCCTTGTCGTCCTTGATGGGCGTGTACTGCGTCATGTAGCGCCGACCGAACAACGTGGCAAGACCGGCAAAGGACTCTCCCGCCAGGGCCTTCGCGTAGCCTGGATGGTTGCGGTCAAGCACCGAGCCCACGGCACGGCCGCCCTTTTCGTCTTTCAGCGACGTGGTGATGCGGACGAAATCATCGCCACTCTTGACAAAAATGGTCGATATCGCACCCGTGGCGGCCGTGAACCGGTCGACCACCGATTCGTTCAAATTCAGCGCCACGCCATCGAGCTTGAGCACCGGCACGGACAAGGACTTGATTTGCACCATGTCGTTTGTCCGCTCCAATCCCCCGGCCAGACTGGCCTGAAAACTCTGGGCCAGGAACTGGGTGCGCCGGCGCAAGTCCTTGTCGCTGGCCTCGATAAAGCCAACCAGGGCCTTGGTACTTTTGACCAGCTCATCTTCGGCCCTTTGCTCTATGGAGTTGGAAACGGTGTAACCGATCAATCCCACCAGCACGGCCAGCATGGCGGCTACCAGAATGAAGTTGGCCAATGCCAACTTTTGGCCCAACCCGAGACGGAAGAAATTCTTGTTTTTCATTGTCATTTTGATTTTTCTGACGTTCAGGTGCGCGGCATGCCACCCGCCTTTCCCAAGGCGGCCTCTCCCCGTAGACCGGAGTCACAATACCATCACGCGGCGCGAGTATACCGAACATGTATCGGTGCGTAACACGCAGACAACGGAGGCGCGTAGTACCGCAACGAACGGGGCCACCGAAGGTGTGCACACCAGCTCCGGGCAGCGGGTTCGAGCAGGGACATGGCCCATCCGAAAGGCCCCTCCCGCGCAACCGCAGGCTCAAGGAATCAGGGGCCGCTTTCCGGGCATGGAAGCGGTCTCGCAGCCTGCGGGAAATCCTCCCACGGTTTTCGCGACCCGCTATCGTCAACCCGGCCAAAAAAAAGCTGGCGCTTCATTGCAAAGCGCCAGCTACTGTCGGTGCAACAGAAAAAATCAGAAGCCAGGGAGCACGGAGCCCTTGAATTCCACTTCGATGAACTTGCGAATTTCTTCCGACTGGTAGGCCTTCAGCAACTTGGCCACCCAGGGCTTGCCCTTGTCCGCTTCACGCACGGCGATCAGGTTGACATAGGGGCTCTTGGCGCTTTCCAGGGCGATCGCATCGGTCTTGGGGTTCAGGCCAGCCGAGATGGCAAAGTTGGTGTTGATGGCCGAGGCATCCAGATCGTCGAGCGAGCGCGCCAGCTGGGCAGCATCCAGCTCCACAAACTTGAGTTTCTTGGGGTTGCCCACCACGTCCAGCGGCGTGGCCTTGAGGCCAGCACCTTCCTTGAGCTTGATCAAGCCCTTGTCCTGCAGCACCAGCAGCACGCGGCCGCCATTGGTGGGGTCATTGGGAATACCGAATTTGGCACCTTCCTTGAGATCTTCAAGCTTCTTGACCTTCTTGGAATACAGGCCGATGGGGAAGTTGACGGTGTAACCTGCGGGCACGATCTTGTAGCCCCGGTCCTTCACCTGGGCATCCAGGTAAGGCTTGTGCTGGTAGGCATTGGCATCGAGATCGCCTGCCGCCAGCGCGGCGTTGGGCTGAACATAGTCGCTGAACTCGATCACCTGGATCTTCAGGCCATCTTTCTCGGCCACTTTCTTGACCTGCTCAAAAATCTGGGCGTGCGGGCCTGCCGTCACACCGATCTTGAGCGGCTTGTCTTGCGCCAGAGTGCCCGTAGTGAAGCCGGCAGCCAGGGCCAGAGCGAGGGCGGATTGCAGCAGAGAGCGCTTGTTCACGGAAACACCTTTCGTTGAGAGATTGCCTCTATCTTAGGGTTGACCCTATAAAACCCAAACAACTGTTTCTCTATTTTCATAGCTCTATATTGAATAACAAACCATGGTAGGCCCGCACAACGCCGGTTTGTGAAGCTCGCCGCCTGGCGGCGTTGCGCGCTACAGGATCAAGGCCAATGGTCGGCCCGTCGCCAAACACCACTTCGAGATTCTTCGGCGCCCCCAGAACGCGTGCGATGCGCTGCGCACCGTGCATGCACTGCAGACAGGCCAACGGATGGAGGTTCTCGATGGCGGTCAGGACCACATGGGCCAGCCGCTGCGGCGGCATGGTCAGCGTCGGGGGCCATGACCTGTCTTTGCGGCAAGGCGCACTAGCGGGTAGGCAGGCACCGTGTTTTCTGACATTCTGGCAACTGGGGCCGCGCCTGCCCGCAGGCAGCCCCCCCCATTCGGACACAGAGAAAGCCCCGTATGCCGCCACCCCGCCCCGAGCCACCGCCCCAGTTGCCCCAGTCGCCCTGGCAGTGGAATCCCAACAAGCTGTGGCTGGTGATCCTGGCATTGACAGCACTGTTTTGGCTGCGCGACCTCTGGGTCACCTCCAACCAAGTGCAACCCATACCGTACAGCGAGTTCCTGCAGCACCTGAAAGCTGATCGGCTGCAATCCCTATCGATCGGCAGCCAGTTCATCGAGGGCCAGCTCAAGGCACCACTGGCCGACGGCCGCACGCGCATCGTCACGACGCGCGTCGAACCCGCCCTGGCGGCGGAGCTGGCCGGATACGACGTGCGCTTCGAAGGCGTGGTCGCCAACAAGCTGCTGAGCGAGCTGCTGTCGTGGGTGGTTCCGGGGCTGCTGCTGCTGGCCCTCTGGAGCTTTATCGGTCGGCGCATTGCCGCGCAAGGCGGCATGGGCGGACTGCTATCCGTCGGCAAGAGCCGCGCCAAGCTGCATTCGGAAACCGACGTGAAGGTCAGCTTCGACGATGTGGCGGGCGTGGACGAGGCCAAGGCAGAGCTGCGCGAATCGGTGGACTTTCTGAAGAATCCCAAGGACTACGGACGGCTGGGCGCGCACATGCCCAAGGGCGTGTTGCTGGTGGGGTCTCCGGGCACTGGCAAGACGCTGCTGGCGCGCGCCATGGCGGGCGAGGCCGGCGTGCCCTTCTTCAGCATCACGGGTTCCGAGTTCGTCGAGATGTTCGTGGGGGTCGGCGCGGCCCGCGTGCGCGACCTTTTCGAGCAGGCACGCGCCGCCGCACCCTGCATCATCTTCATCGACGAGCTGGACGCCCTGGGCCGGGCGCGCGGCGTGGGCCCGCTCTCGGGCGGCCACGACGAGAAGGAGCAGACGCTGAACCAGCTTCTGGCCGAAATGGACGGCTTCGACACCAGCGCGGGCGTAGTGATTCTGGCCGCTACCAACCGCCCCGAGATACTCGACCCGGCCCTGCTGCGGGCCGGTCGGTTCGACCGCCAGGTGCTGGTCGACCGGCCTGATCGCAAGGGCCGCGCCGATGTGCTGCGCGTGCACCTCAAGAAGGTGCGCTTGGGCAGCGATGTCGATCCCAATGCCGTGGCGGCACTGACACCGGGTTTCGCCGGCGCCGACCTGGCCAACCTGGTCAATGAAGCGGCACTGTTGGCCACGCGGCGCGGCGCCGACGCCGTCGCGATGGCGGACTTCACCGCCGCTGTGGAGCGCATCGTCGCCGGGCTGGAGCGCCACCAGCGTGTGCTCGGCGACAAGGAGCGGCGCACCGTGGCCGTGCATGAGATGGGCCATGCGCTGGTGGCGATGACGCTGCCTGGCACCGACCCGGTGCACAAGATTTCCATCATCCCGCGCGGCATAGGCGCCCTCGGCTACACCCTGCAGCGCCCCAGCGAAGACCGCTACCTGGCCAGCGAGAGCGAACTGCGCAACCGCCTCGCGGTGCTGATGGCCGGGCGCGCGGCCGAGGCGCTGGTGCTGGGCGAGGTGTCCACGGGCGCGGCCGACGATCTGGTCAAGGCCACGGACATCGCGCACGACATGGTGGCGCGCTACGGCATGTCGCGCGAAGTGGGCCAGGTGGTCTACGACCGCCAGCAGCAGCGCTTTCTCAATCTGCCCGAGGGCATGGCACTGGAGCGCGGCCTGTCGGATGACACCTCCCACCGCATCGACATGGCCGTGCGCGCACTGGTGGACGAAGCCTTTGCCCAGGCCAGCGCGGTGCTGACCGAGCGGCGCGCCCTGCTGCAAGACGGCGCGGACAAGCTGCTGGCGCAGGAAACGCTCACCGAAGCGGATCTGCTGCCCCTGGCAGAAGCCGCACGGCGCAAGCCTGCGGCGTGATGCGTGATGCGTGATGCGTGCTGGAATGTCCGCCCGCCCCCGCACTGCCCCGCTTCAAGTGGCCGCGGCAGGCTGCAGATATTGTTCAAACCAGTCGGCGGCCTGCCGGGCCACAGCTTCCAGGGTTCCCGGCTCCTCGAACAAATGGGTGGCGCCAGAAACCACGCTCAATCGGTGCAGGCAGCGCATGTGGGAGGCGGCCTGCCGGTTGAGATCCAGCACCTCTTCGTCCCGGCTTCCCACCAGCAGCAGGGTCGGGCAAGGCACCCGCGCAAGCGCCTCAGCGCTGGCCAGGTCGGGTCGCCCGCCGCGCGACACCACGGCCCGGATGGCCTGGCCCGGCGCAGCGGCGGCCATCAGGGCGGCGGCTGCGCCAGTACTGGCGCCGAAATAGCCCACAGGCAGGGACTGGGTGAGCGGCTGCTGACCAAGCCAGCGCGTTGCCGCGCGCAGTCGCTGCGTCAGCAAGGGAATGTCGAAGCGGGTGCGATAGTCCCGGTCTTCCTCGGGCGCGAGCAGGTCAAGCAGCAAGGTGCCCACGCGGCGCGCGTGCAGCACCCCGGCCACGAAGTTGTTGCGCGGGCTGTGGCGGCTGCTGCCGCTGCCGTGGGCGCACAGCACCACCCCGAGGGGATCCGCCGGTAACACCAGCAGCCCCTCGATATGGGTCTGTCCGACAGAAATGTGCACCAGTTGTTCGTGCGGCAATGTCATTGGTACCTCCTGTGAGAACTTGCACTGGGCAACCGCCCAGAAGGCGTGAATGAATCCGGCACGTGCAAGCGGGCAGGACAAAAGCGCCTCATCAAGGCGCAAAGCACCGCCATGGTGCGCAATCGCGAGCATTGGCTTGCGCTATGGTGTGCATTTTTGTGGCACGGGTGTGCATGGTGGGTTCGCTCACACCGTCTTAGGCCATGCGCAGGACGGCAGCACCCTGCAGCGCACCCTGGCGCAATTGCTCAAGAGCTTCGTTTGCCTGCTCCAGCGCGAACACCTGGACTTCGGTGCGCAGCGGCGTTTGCCGCAGTGCCTCAAAAAAAGCAAGGCCGTCGCTGCGCGTCAGATTGGCCACGGAGCGAAGGCTGCGCTCACCCCACAACCAGGCATAGGGGAAGCCAGGAATGTCGCTCATGTGGATGCCGGCGCAGACCACGCAGCCACCTTTGTCGAGGTGCCGCAGGGCGATAGGCACCAGAGGGCCTGCGGGCGCAAAGATCAGGGCCGCGTCCAGCGGCTGCGGCGGGGCCTCGTCAGTTCCGGCCGCCCAGTTTGCGCCCAAGCTGCGGGCAAATTCCTGGCTGGCGCCATCGCCGGGGCGGGTGAAGGCAAAGACTTCGCGCCCCTGCGCGCGCGCCAGCTGGGTGATGAGGTGCGCCGCCGCGCCAAAGCCGTAGACACCGAGTCGGCGTGGATCGCCAGCCAGGCGCAGCGCGCGGTAGCCGATGAGGCCAGCACACAGCAGCGGCGCCAGATGCTCGGCCGCCGGCCCATCGGGCAAGGGCAGGCAATAGCGCGCATCGGCCAGCGTGTACTCGGCGTAACCGCCGTTCAACTGGTAGCCCGTGAAGCGGGCGTGCTCGCACAGGTTCTCCCGTCCGCTGGTGCAAAAACGGCATTGCCCGCAGGTCCAGCCCAGCCAGGGCACGCCCACCCGCTGGCCCAGGCGCCAGTCGCCCTGCGCATCAGGCCCCAGGCCTGCGATCCGGGCCACGATCTCATGGCCCGGCACCAGGGGCAGTACTGGGTCGGGCAACTCGCCATCCAACAAGTGCAGATCGGTGCGGCACACGCCGCAGGCCTCCACCGCAAGCAGCAGCTGACCCGCATCGGGAACCGGCCGCGGCAGCTCGGTCAGCCGCAGGGGTCGGCCGGGCTGCTCCAGGACCATGGCACGCATGTGCTAGCGCCTGTCGGACACCGCTGCCGCCTCAAAGCCCGAATTCGGCGTGCAGGCGCCGGGCCAGATCCGGCAGTGCCAAGCCGGTCAGGTCCAGCGGGTGGCTGGCCGAGACCCGCTTGGGGGCCGCGTCCTCCAGCTGCCCGAGCAACTGCCCCAGAAACGGGTTGGATGCAAACACCACCAAGCTACCGATCTGGCCGGCGCTCACTGCCGCTTTGACCGCATGGGCCACCTGATGCGCGAATTCGTGGCGCTCATGCTCGCGTGGATCGCTGCGCCCGGCAATCGAGTGGCCCGCAGGCTCGTGGCCAGCGCCAGAACCCTGCTCCCGGCTTTGCGGATGCGTCAGGCACTACTTTTCCGTCCAGCGCTCGGATTTGGCCGGGTTGAACTCCAGCACACGGGCCATCGAACTGTTGGCCACTAGGACCCAGATCGGCTTGTCCATGGGTCCCCCCTGTCTTCGGTGTCAAACACCGCTTCATCTTCCGCGCTCAGGCCGCGCGGGTCAAGCCGGCACAAGCCCAGCATGGCGCTGCCATCAGGGCCCTAACCCAGCAGCCAGGGCGTCGTATGGCGCAGCGTCGTTCCGCGAGTCCTTTGAAATACCATGAAATTAATAGCATCAAGCGCTTATGCGACAAGCGCCTGAGCCCGATTAAGCACAAACCGCGCTCAACTCCAGGCTGGTAGGCAGGCACTGGGGCCACGCTCAGGCCTTGAGCGCCAGGTTATTGAGTTTGTCCAGCCGCTCGGGCCAGCCGCCCTCGCTGGCGGACTGCAGCAGGATGCGCGTCCAGGCCACCCAGGCGTCCCATTGCACACGCTTGTCCCACGCATTGCCCCAGGCGCTGAAGCATTGCAGCGCACTCTGCGCCGCATGTTTGGCGTCATCACGTCGGCCCGCCGACAGATACAGCTGCGCCAGCACCATCTGCGGCTCACCCACCCAGGGGTTGTGGCGCACCGCCTGCTCCAGCACTGCGGTGGCCACGTCCAGGTCCACCAGGGGCTGGTCTTGCTGGATCACCGACCAATACAGCGACGTGGCCGCTGCCTCGGCCGCCACCGACAGGTGTTGGGTGCAATCGGCAAACACCGGCGGCACGGGCAGCAGCCCTTGCAGGCCCGGGTGCTGCAGCGCCTGGCCCAGCCCCGCAATCTGGTGCAGCATGCGCCCCGTCGGCCGCATGGGCCCGGGCCACAGCGACGCCGCCCAGTGCGCAGCTTGGGGGCGATGCTGCACATGGGGAAAGCGCGAGTAGACATCGTCCTGCCAACTGAACCATTGTTCGATAGTGTCGGCCATGCTGACAATGACAAAGGCCGCAACCTCTGAGGGCGTAAGCAGATGGCGCTGCCCGTCCTTGTCGAGCGCCAGGCTGCCATCGGCCTCGAGCCCGCCACCCAGCACGCGCTGCACAAACTGCGTGCGCGACAGCGTGCAAAACAGGTACACCAGGTGCTCGGCAGATTCCCCCACCAAGTCGCGCAGCCGGGCCCGCTCGCTGGCCGGATCGAACTTGACTAGGTCCACAAAGGCGTTGCCATAAACACTGTGCAGCAACCCCAGCAGCCGCACATCACGTGGCTGCCGCCACAGCGTGAGTGAGCGCGCCACGCCCACCAGGTGGTGGCGGAAGGTGCCCGCCTTGTGCCAGTCCTGCCCTACATTGCGGGCCAGCACGGTGGGCAGCACCGGGGCCAGATCAGCGTCGTGGGTAATCCACTCGTCATCCAGCAGCGCCTGGGCGCGGGTGAAAAGTTGTTGGTCCAGAGGGTGCAATGGCAGGGTCATGGCGTTTTGTCTCCGTCGGTTCGGTCCATCGGTGAAGCGCACAGTATCGCGGCTGGCCGCAGCGGCGGGGGCCGACGTGCCCTGCCGCCCCCCACATCACTCCATCAAAGCAACCGATTTCATCTGCACCCACAGCGTGCGCCCCGGCGCCACACCCAGCGACGCGGCCGACCGTTTGGTCAAGCGGGCCAACAGCATGGCCTCGCCCACCCGCACGCGCACCAGTGCCAGGCCCGGGTGCCCGTCGTCCGTCATGGCATCGACGCAGCCGCGCAGCACGTTCTGGATGCTGCTCGTTCCCGGATCCTCGGCCAGGCTCACGTCCCGCGCCAGAATCCGCACCCGAACGCGGCGGCCGACGGGCAGGCCCTGGTCACGCACCCACAGGCTGCCGCCCGAGAAATCCACCCGCGCCAGGTGCCATTCGGAATCCACTGCGCCCACCGTGCCGTCCAGCACCGTGCCTGCGTCTTCACCGAGCCGGATGGGCAGGTCAATGCGGGCCAGCGTTGACGCCAATGGCCCGCTGGCCACCACCCGGCCGCCATCCATCACCACCAGGGTGTCGGCCAGCCGCGCCACTTCGTCGGGTGAGTGGCTGACGTACAGCATGGGGATGTCCAGCTCGTCGCGCAGGCGCTCCAAGTAGGGCAGGATTTCCTGTTTGCGCTGCAGGTCGAGCGCGGCCAGTGGCTCGTCCATCAGCAGCAAGCGCGGGTTCACGGCCAGTGCCCGTGCCATGCCGGCGCGCTGGCGCTCGCCACCCGACAAGGTGCCCGGCTTGCGATCGAGCAGATGGCCGATGCCCAGCAACGCAATGGACTGATCCAGGCCCGCCTGCGGTGCGCCTTGGGTGCGCTTCATGCCGTAGCGCAGGTTGCCCATCACCGTCAGATGCGCAAACAGGCTGGCCTCCTGGAACACATAGCCAATGGGGCGCTGGTGTGTCGGCACCCAGCGGCCAGTGTCTTGCCACGCCTCACCATCGACCACCAGGCGCCCTTGTGGTGCGCGCTCCAGTCCGGCAATACAGCGCAGCAAGGTGGTCTTGCCCGAGCCGGAATGGCCGAACAGCGCGGTCACACCCCGCGCCGGCAGGTTCAGATCCACATCGAGGGAAAAGCCCGGCCAGTCGAGCTGAAAGCGCGCTTCGATACCGCCCACCTCAGCCGCCTTTCCGAGCTTGAGGGCGCCAGGCATACAGGGCGAGCAGCACGACGAATGAGAACACCAGCATCACCGCCGACAGCCGGTGTGCCTGCATATATTCCAGCGCCTCCACATGGTCGTAGATTTGCACCGAGGCCACGCGGGTGATGCCGGGCAGGTTGCCGCCCATCATCAGCACCACGCCGAACTCGCCCACGGTGTGGGCAAAAGTCAGGATGGCGGCGGTCAGAAACCCCGGTGCGGCCAGCGGCACCGCCACCGTGAAAAAGGCATCGAGTGGCGAGGCGCGCAGCGTGGCAGCCACTTCCAGCGGCCGGTCGCCCACCGCCTCGAAAGCCGTTTGCAGCGGCTGCACCATGAAGGGCAAGGAATAGAACACCGACGCAATAACCAGACCACCGAAGGTGAAAGGCAACAGCCCCAGGTTCAATGCCTGGGTGAGTTGCCCCACCGGGCCGCTCGGCCCCATCGCCAGCAACAAGTAAAAACCCAGCACCGAAGGCGGCAAGACCAGGGGCAAGGCCACCACCGCGCCAATCGGCCCCTTCCAGCGAGAGGGGGTGCGCGCCAGCCACCAGGCAATGGGTGTTCCCACCACCAGCAGGATCAACGTCACCAGGCCCGCCAGGCGCACGGTCAGCCAGATGGCCTGCAGGTCACTGTCCGTCAGCATGGCGTTGTCTCCTCTGCCGCGCCGGCGACAAACCCTGGGCCATTGCCATTGTCTGCACGCCAGCGCCCTATTTGCCGACAGCTTCGCCGGGCAGGACAAAGCCATACCGCGTCATCACGGCGCGGGCAGCCGGGCTGCCCATGTAGTCGGCAAACCGCTGGGCGAGTGCATTGCCCTGTGCACGCCGGGTGATGACGAACCCCTGCTCCAGCGGCTGATGCAGGTGGTCTGGAATCAGCCAGTAACCGCCCTTGCTGGCCAGCTCGGGGCTGAGCGCCAGGGCCAGCGCGATGATGCCCACCTGGGCATTGCCGGTCTGCACGAACTGCGCGGCGTGGGCGATGTTCTCGCCATAGACCAGCTTGGGTTCGACCTTCTCCCACAGGCCCGAGGCCCGCAATGCTTCTTCGGCGCGCTTGCCGTAAGGCGCGTGTTTGGGGTTGGCGATGGCGACGCGGGCGATTGTGGCGTCGGTGAGGCCGGCCAGCGTCATCTGGCGGGCGTCCATGGTGGCGCTCCACAGCACGATGCGGCCGACGGCATAGGGCTTGACCTCGGAGGCGGTAAAACCGGCCTTGGCCAGCGCGCGCGCAAACGCAATGTCGGCCGAAAAATACAGGTCGTAGGGTGCGCCCTGCTGGATCTGGGTGTGGAACTTGCCCGACGAGCCGTAGACAACTTCCACCTGGTCGGCGCCGTGGGCCTGCCGGAAGCGGGCGACGATCTCGTCCATGGCGAACTTCAGATCGGCCGCAGCCGCCACGGTGATCTTCCCGGCATGGGCCGACACGGCAACCAGCAAGGCGCCGATGAGCAGCAGGGGGCGAAAGAAAGGCATGGCGACAAGCATACGGCACGCAACCAGACCTGGCCGTCACCCCATGAAAAAACAGGCCGGGTCATATCGACCTGGCCCGTTCCTTGAAAAAATGACTGGAAGTGCTTATTCAATAAGCAGGCATAGCTATTAAATAAATAGCAATCAACGGTGACTCAGGCGCCGCACGGCCCAGTCGCCCAGGCTCTGGATGGCCTGCACAAAGAAGATCAGCACCACCACCACGGCCAGCATGATGTCGGGCAAAAAGCGCTGGTAGCCATAGCG
>Ga0116174_10001582_pt1 | contig 20564 bp, 14 predicted proteins | sample AD_UKC087_MetaG_FD_89801 | JGI IMG/M metagenome (GOLD analysis project Ga0116174, IMG submission 89801) | Active sludge microbial communities of municipal wastewater-treating anaerobic digesters from USA - AD_UKC087_MetaG | ecosystem: Engineered > Bioreactor > Anaerobic > Digestate | place: USA...
TGGCGTGTCGAAAAGATTGGCTTCCTTACACCGGCAGAGGCACGAAGAGCCTGGTCGAATCAGGAGGCCGCGTGACTACAAACTTGTGTCCGGGGAACCGGTTGCGGTACAATTATTCGTGGCCGCTCTGGATCAATTTTTCGTGGCCGGAATCATGAATCAACGAAAAAAGGAAAATCATGGACAGCAACATCAATGAAGTACTTGAACTTGAAAACGTTTCGAAGTTGGGAAACCAGAATGACGAAGCATCACCTTCAACTTCAACATCACTGCAGGACAACGATTCACGGGTGAGTCGGGAAAATGCCGGGTGCTTTTTCGAGATATCAACTGCCATCGGTGCCGGCATTCTTGTGCTCGGTCTTTTTGTGATCCTGTTTGCGCTTAGCAAAGACGGCTTCGATGACAACTTCAATTTGTTGGCAGGGATCCTTTGTGCTTCAACGGGGGCGGGAATGATTGTTGCTTCAATGATTGGCAAGGTGCTGCTTGCATCCGAAGCCAACACCTATGAAATCAAAAAGCACCTGAAATTGCTGAATCTGCAGAATTCATCAGAATCAAATTCGACAAAAGGCTGACTTCGTAGCAACCCAGTTGTCTTGTTTTCCAGGACAAGGTTGAAACTTTGATGACGGAATAGTTGTCCCATGAAAGGACAATACGCAGAACATTCAAACCGGCAGGAATTTACCCCTGACCAGGTTTTTCTGGGAAGCTCGAAGCTTCTGAACAATTCACTTGCAACCAGTACGCCCTGTCCGACGCAGGCACCTTGTTTTTACAAGTCAGGATGCATTCATTCAGAGCATCAACGTAGACTTCATGGGTTCTTGGTATATCGTAACCAGACTTGGATACTTCACAGTCGGTTAAGTGCTTACAAACTGTGACACACGCACCATCCACAGCCTCCTTTTTGTCGTAAATTCGGTCTTCAATCGATTTTTCAGAAGAAGATACGTAACCCGCTGTAATCGGGTCGTTCTTGGAACAAGCTGAGGTAGCCAGGACGGCAAAAACCAAATACGGCAGTACAAAACGTATCCTTCGCAAATTCAGCCCATTCACTTTTTTCCACCTCTGTCGCAAATGAAACAGCCGTTCACAGGTTCGGGCATTTTCCAAAACTTACAGCTGTCGCACCTTTGTCGGAAACAATACCCCCACCACCGAATTCGTCAACCCGGATATTCCGCTTGATGAGGTAATGTCGGCACGATCAGCAATCAGGCATCAGCTTCTGTATGTAACACCCAATTTCGGCAAGGTAGATGATGGAACGAGCAAGGGCTTCCATTTCCCAATAAGAAAGAACCGACGACCTGCGCTTCTTGCCATGTTCAATGGCTGACCGCCCGTAGGATCCCGATTTCCAAATCTGCCAGGAATCGGACACCGACTATCGCCTGCCCAGGGCACTGACTTCAATGGGACGATGACGACAAGTCAGACCTTCGAGAACATTTCTCAATGAAGAACCCCCATTCTTGACGTCTTCCGTCCAGTCCGAGGAAGATTCTCATACATTCAACCCATTGATCTTTTAGGGTTTCAGAACCTTCCAGAAAATCTTTCCAGAAAACTTCATCTGGAAATGACCTGACTTCACGTCGCCGTGGGGTAGCCACTTCATCGGACACTGATGGTCAGTGGCTGATAAAACACAAACGCCCCCGAAATGGGGGAAGGAGAACCCAGATGACCCGAGAAACCAAGTTCGAGATCAAGTTCGTCGGCACCGTCAGTGAGTTTGCAGAATACCAAACGGCACTTCGAGAAAACCACACAATTCTCGAAGAATACCGGGCGAGGCGACGCATGTTCGACAATCTATGCCGAGAGGGCAAGGCTCAGGTTGCTGAATGCGTCCGAGATTACATGAATGAAGCGCGACGTGCATCAGCCCAAGCAAGTCGCAGATTGGACGCTTTCATCTATTTGTACTGGTCCGTCGATATCGCACAGCGATCCAGGCTATTCCCGATTGAGCATATCGACGCAAAAATTAGTATTCTGCAAGAACTGAAACGGTTCTGATGACAACTACACACAAGCCCTTCTAACAGGAGCTAGTGCCACAAGGTCCCGGACAATCCGGCAAACCTGTAACGCCTGTGGACTATCAATGCTTTCTTCCGATGTCCCAAGCAGCACGGCACACAAGGCTTCAGTTATCTGCCCAGCATCAAAAGCCCCTGTTTCAACTAGGGTTTCGAGAACACCGGCGAGACCTTCGTAACCGTCAATGATGCTGAAGAAGTGACAACGGGCATCACCTGGACCTATTACCGACAGCACGAATCCGTAGCTGGCATCGAACCCATACGATAGGCTTATGCTACCTGTCGGTCTTTCAAGGGTCAGGTTCGACATATACACCATTCACAGCACCTACTTAGTTACTTCTGAAAAGCCTTCCAGACTTGGGAATCCTGTTATGGACGCCACCGCTTTTCCAGAAAGTTCGATCCCCACGCCCACGACCGATGCTGGGGTCGTCGGTTCGAAGCAGAGCTGAACCAGCCCCTCCCTGCGAATGGTTCCTGATGCAAGCAGCAACGGCAGGGCGCGAATGCGGTCGTCATATCCCATTTCAAGGAACTCAAAGACGGCTTCGGGGAAAAGCAAACCCGACGTGTAGGTCGAATCCAGTCCCAGAAGATGTGCTTCCACCGCACTGCTGCCCAAGCAAGGAATCATACCGAGCAGCAAAATGTGCTTCTCGAAGTCACCCAATTCAAGGTCCCGGCACATCCGAACCAGACCAGGGATTTTTCCTTCACCCTCACCAAGTGCCAGGCTGGCCCTGATGCGGTCACGAATGTCCCGTTCTTCCGCCAACAGGCAGTCAATCTGCTGCGTGCAAACGGATACCGATACCGGACTGTTGGAATACCTGACCCTGGAACGTGTCCTGTGGTCCGCAGTGGTTTCCTTCTGCATTTCGATTCGGCGGGTTCGTGCCCGAACCCATTCGAGTTCCGCCATCAGGTATTCGACATCGTTCTCAAACGGACGAATTCCCGAAATTTCGGCAGAAGATGAACTGTTCAAGCTTGCCTCCAGTTTGAAGCATGAAATCAATCCATCAACCTGCTACGGCAAACAACTAAGCTCACCGGATAACATTCGCCCGAATTTTCGGGGGGAACATAGGTTGGGACGACAACTGAAACGTGTGTCTTCATCCTTTGTTCATCACAGCCCATATGAGTTATCATGCCGACCATGAAGGAAGCGCGCGGGGATTGACCTCGCCTTTAGGGGCGGGTCCCGACGACCGCGATTCCCCGAAACGGATTGCGACCTGGAGACCCTTTGAACATGCAGCAGAACGGTTCGACTAAACTGACCCTGGCACAACTGGAAAGGCATCTATTCGGTGCCGCCGACATCCTTCGCGGCAAGATGGATGCGTCAGAATTCAAGGAATACATCTTCGGGATGCTCTTCCTGAAGCGCTGTTCCGACGTCTTTGAAGCACGCCGGGAAGAAGTCATCGCCGATCAGCTTGCCAAGGGCAGAACGCAACAGGAAGCCGAACAGCGGGCAGATTCCAGGTACAGTTACACCAATGAATTCTTCGTCCCGGCAAGAGCCCGGTGGGACTTCATCCGCGACGAAATCCAGGAGAAGGTCGGGGAAGGTCTGAACAAAGCCCTGGGCGCACTGGAAGAAGAAAACAGCGGACTGGATGGCGTGCTGAATCACATCGACTTCAGCAAGAAGGTCGGGCAATCGACGATTCCCGATACGCGGCTGCGCAAGCTTATCGAACACTTCAACAAGTTTCGTCTGCGGAATGACGACTTTGAATTCCCTGACCTGCTAGGCGCCGCCTACGAATACCTCATTGGCGAATTCGCAGATTCAGCAGGCAAGAAGGGCGGTGAATTCTACACGCCCCGAGCCGTCGTCAGGATGATGGTCCAGATCGCCCAGCCCTTAGAAACGATGCGTATCTATGACCCGTGTTCCGGTTCAGGCGGTATGCTGATTCTGTCCCAGGAATACGTCAGCGAACATGGCGGGAACCCACGTAACCTTGCCTTGTTCGGGCAGGAAGATAACGGCGGCGTCTGGTCCATCAGCAAGATGAACATGATTCTGCACGGCATCGCCGATGCGGATATCCGTAACGGGGACACGCTTGCAGATCCCCTGCACAAGGAAGCCGGGGAACTGATACGGTTCGACCGCGTCATCACGAATCCCCCATTTTCACAGAACTACAAACGGGAAGGCATCCACTTCCCGGAACGCTTCCATTACGGCTGGTGCCCCGAATCCGGCAAGAAAGCCGACCTGATGTTTGTTCAGCACATGGTGTCCGTCCTGCGCCCGAACGGGATGGTGGTCACCGTCATGCCGCACGGGGTACTTTTCCGAGGGGGCGCCGAAAAGGACATCCGTGCAGGCTTCATCAATGATGACCTGCTGGATGCGGTCATCGGGCTTCCGCAGAACCTGTTTTACGGCACCGGCATCCCGGCGTGCGTTCTGGTCATGCGTGCCAGTGGCAGCAAGCCGGTCGAACGACGTGGCAAGGTCCTTTTCATCAACGCTGATGCCGAATTCCGTGCGGGTCGGGCGCAGAACTTCCTGGACCCGGAGCACATCCAGAAGATTGTTTCCGCCTATCGTCGGTTCAGTGACATTCCGGGTTTCGCCACGGTCGTCACCCATGACGAACTGAAGGAAAACGAATACAACCTGAATATCCGCAGGTACGCCGACAATGCCCCGCCGCCCGAGCCCCATGATGTGCGAGCTCACCTGCTGGGCGGGATCCCCTGGGCGGAAGTTGACGCAAAATCCCCACTGTTTTCGGCACATGGATTCCATCCGGAGACGATTCTGGTCAAAATGGACGGCAAGTATCTGGACTTCGGACCCGGCATCACAAAGAAATCGGACATCAAGGCGATCATCGAATCCGACCCGGATGTGCGGAACCGGGAAGATGCCCTGTCATCCGCATTCGAAACCTGGTGGGATGCCAACAGGAAACGCATAACCGATCTTCCACGGTCAAAGGACCTGATGACGGTTCGGTCTGATTTCCTTTCCAGCTTCGAACAAGCCCTGGCGCCGGTTGGACTGCTTGACAGCTTCAAGGTTGCCGGCGCCGTCGCATCCTGGTGGGGCGATGTCCAGTTTGACCTGAAGACCCTGATGGCACGCGGATTCAGAGGCACGGTCGACGGCTGGGTCACAACGATCACGACAGCGATGGAAGAAGACGGCGGGAAGTTCGACCCGCTGGACCACAAGCTGGTCAAACGCATCCTTGCCGAATTCCTGGACGAAATCACGGAAACCGAAGGACTGGTTGCCGAACTGGACGGGCAATTGAAGTCCAGCGAAAAATCAGCTGACGACGATGAAGACGTTGCCGGCGAAGATGAAGAAGGGCTGTCGGAAGCCGAAAAGAAGGCGCTGAAGACCAGGCTTACCGCCGCAAAGAAGACGCTGAAGCAGTTGAAAGCGGCACTCGCAGACAGGCTGGAAAAGGCGAATGCCGAACTGACCGATAAAGGTGCCACGGAACTGGTCCTGAACCTGCTGAAGGCAGATCTGAAAACAGTGCTTGATCTTGCAGTGAACGCGCACCGTCAGCAGGTCGTGGCTGCGGTTGAAAACTGGTGGGACAAATACAGGGTCACCCTGCGCGACATCGAAAAGGGACGTGATGACGCCAAGACCAGGCTGGACAGCTTCCTGAAGGAGTTGGGGTATGAATAGTCGGCACTCCGAGTGGCTTGACTCTATTCCCCCAGATTGGAATTGCATCACGCTCGATCAGATTGGGGAGGTCATATCGGGTTCCACCCCAAGCCGCGCGATCCCAAAATACTGGGATGGTGAGTATCCTTGGGTAACCCCTGGGGAACTGTCAAACCTGAAGACCTCACACCTTACAGAAACACGTGACTACCTGACCCGAACGGGTTTGCTAGCCTGTTCCTCCGGTTTACTCGCCAGCGAAACACTTTTGATAACTACGAGGGCAACGATTGGTGCAAAGGTCTTGGCCGGAGTGCCTGTATCAACAAATCAGGGATTCAAGTCGATCGTATTCAAAAGTAGCGAAAATCCGAATTTCTACTTCCATCTGTTCGACCTGATGCCTGGCGAACTGAAGCGATTGGCATCAGGAACCACGTTTCTTGAAATTTCCGGCCACGAATTCAAGAAAATCCGGGTCCCACACCCGTGCCCCCTAGAACAGCGCCGAATCGCGGAAATCCTGGACACGGTTGATGATGCAATCCGGCGGACGGATCAGGTAATCGAGAAGTTGCAGCAGATGAAGCAGGGTCTGCTTCACGACCTGCTGACCCGCGGAATCGACGAGAACGGCGAACTCCGCCCACCCCCCGAAGAAGCCCCACACCTTTACAAGGATTCCCCGCTCGGGTTAATCCCGAAGATGTGGGGTGTTATTTCATTAAGGGATGCTCTCTCTGTTAAATTAGGTTTTGCTTTTCACAGCGAAGATTATGCTGATGAAGGGTTATTGAATTTTCGCGTATCGAACATTGGCCGTCCGGTTCATGACTTCGGAGAGCGTCGATTTCTCCCAACAAGATTCTGGAACCAGTTTCCGGGACAACAACTTCACGGAGGAGAGATTGTTGTTGTCATGGTCGGCGCCACAGTTGGAAAACTCGGGCGCGTCCCTTTTGATGTATGCCCGGCGCTTCAAAATCAAAACATGTGGAACCTGGTACCGAACGAAAGCATCTATCGTGAATTTCTATGGTTAGTCCTTCCTGATGCCATCCGCCGACACCTGTCACTTTCCCAAGGCAGCGCGAGGGACTTCCTTACCCAAAAGGACTTTCTTCGCACTTTGATTGTTGTCCCATCGTACAGCGAGCAGCGATCGTTTAGCACGAAAGCTGTAGTACTTGACACACAACTTAATGCAGAGGAGACATACCTTGAAAAGGTATTAACGCTCAAAAAAGGCCTGATGGACGACCTTCTGACCGGCAAGGTGCGAGTCAATGTGCCCGAGGGGGAATGCTGATGTCGAGCGGTCCAGAACACAACCACGTCGAACAGCCCTTCATCGATCAACTAATTTCAATGGGCTGGAAGTGGACGACCGGTTATCTGGACGACCCGACAGCTACAGGACGTTCTTCATTCCGTGAAGTGCTGCTGGTCGACGACCTGAAAAGGGCTCTCCGACTCATCAATCTGGACGCTCAGGGAAAACCATGGCTGGACGATGCCCGAATCGCGACTGCGGTTTCCGCGCTTGAACGTATATCGAAACCGAAACTGATGGAAGCCAACCAGGCGGCGACTGAAATCCTGCTGAAGGGGATCCCGGTGGATGGGCTGCCGGGCTGGGACGGTGGTCGAACGCAGACGGTCAGCTTCATTGACTGGAACCATCCCGAAAACAACACCTTCCGCGTGATCGATCAGTTCAAGGTTGAAGAACCTGGCGGTCAGGTTCACAAGCACATCATTCCCGACCTGGTGCTGTTCGTGAACGGCATCCCCCTAGTCGTGGTCGAATGCAAGAGCCCCTACCTGCCTGAGCCGCTACATGACGGCATTGAACAGCTTCAGCGGTACTCGAACCAGCGTACATGGGTGGACGGTAACGAGGGCAACGAACGTTTGTTCTTCACCAACCAGTTCATGGTGACAACGTGCTTCGAACAGGCACGGGTGGGAACCATTGGCGCGCTCGCACACCATTACATGGAATGGAAGGACACCGCGCCCATTCCCATGAAGGAAGTTGGCGCGGCACTGGGGAAAGAAGCCCTTTCCAGGCAGGAAACGCTGGTTGCCGGGATGCTGCGACCTGAAAACCTGCTGGACATCGTGCGTCACTTCGTCCTGTTCAAGGTAGACAACGGCAAGACAATCAAACTGGTTGCGCGTTATCAGCAGTACAGGGCGGTTCTTCGGGCAGTCGAGCGGCTCCAGACAGGCAAGACGAAAGCTTCCGACGGTGAACATGACCGGAGGGGCGGCATCATCTGGCACACACAGGGGTCGGGGAAATCCCTGACGATGGTGTTCCTGGTCCGGAAGATGCGGACGACCCCGGCACTACGGAAGTTCAAGGTTGTGATCGTCACGGACCGCAGGGATTTGCAGAAACAGCTTGCCGAAACGGCGGAACTGTCGGGCGAATCCGTGCACGTTGCCAAGAAAATAAAGGCGCTGAAGAAGACGCTGGCGGAAAAGGGCTCCGGGCTGGTCTTCGCAATGATCCAGAAGTACCAGACACGGGATTTCGCCCCGAGCGACGAATTCGACCCTGACACCGATGATGACCCAACTGACGACGTTCAGGATGCGGCGGAATTCCCGGTCCTGAACGAAGATGATTCGATCCTGGTGCTGGTCGATGAAGCCCACCGGTCACACGCCAGTGGACTGCACGCTAACCTGATGCGGGCTTTGCCCAACTGCGCCCAAATCGGTTTCACCGGCACGCCGATAATCATGGGTCAGCGAAAACGGACGCACGAAATTTTCGGGGATTTCATTGACCAGTATCGCCTGAAGGAATCCGAAGAAGACGGGGCGACGGTGCCAATCCTTTACGAAGGTCGGACGACTGCCGGGGCAGTGAAAGACGGCAGAGACCTCGACGAACTGTTCGAAGACATGCTGCACGGCTGGACCAAGAAGGAATTGGAAAAGATTCAGGCTAAGTACGCGACCAAAGGGCACGTCATGGAAGCCCCGATGCTGGTCGAGGCGAAAGCCAGGGACATGCTTCGGCACTACGTCCAGAATATTCTGCCGAACAGGTTCAAGGCTCAGGTGGTTGCGGTCAGCCGTAGGGCTGCCATCCGGTACTACCACGCGTTCGAAAAGGCTCAGGCGGAACTTGTCAACGAAGTCCAGGCGCTGCCGGAAGGAATGGCATCGCTTGCCGATGACGAAATGGGACATCTGTCAGACCACAAGCAGTTCTTGATTCGTGCGCACAGATACCTGGATGACATCCGGCTGATGGAATTTGCCGTCGTCATTTCTGGACGGCACAACGACGATGTCGATACGAACGGCGAGTGGTCAGACAGTTCAAAGGTTGAAGCCCGTATCAACGCATTCAAGCGTCCCTATCCCACGACGGAAAATTCGGACCCGAAGAAGACTTCCCGGCTGGGGTTCCTGCTGGTCAAGTCGATGCTGCTGACCGGGTTCGACGCCCCGGTTGAACAGGTGCTATACCTTGACCGGCAGATGAAGGAAGCCGAACTGCTTCAGGCAATCGCCCGCGTCAACCGACCGAACGGCGACAAGAAGACTGCGGGATACGTGGTGGATTACTACGGAATCGCCCGGCATCTGAAGGAAGCGCTGGCGGTATATGCGGCGGAAGAAATCGAAGGCGCCCTGCGAAGCCTGAAGGATGAAATCCCGAAACTGCGCGACCGGCACCAGCGGGTCGTCACCCTGTTCGAGTCCCGCGATGCCGATTTGAACGATCCCGAAGCCTGCGTGGGGCTCCTGGAAGACGAAAGGCTGCGGGCAGAATTCCATGTGCTGTTGAAGTCGTTCCTGATGACCCTGGACCTGGTTCTGCCCCGGTCCGAGGCGTTGCCTTACATCAAGGATGCGAAGCGGCTGGCAGACATCCAGATAAGGGCCAGGAACAGGTACCGGAGCGGCGAACGCCCTATCGGGGCGGAGGTCGGCGCGAAGGTGCGGAAGCTGATTGACGATCACATCATCAGCCTGGGAATCGACCCGAAAATTCCACCGATGGCGATCACTGACGCCGACTTCGACAAGCATGTTGAAAAGCACCGGAGCCCGAAGGCGAAAGCGTCCGAGATGGAACACGCCCTGCGGTACCACATCCGGATGCACCTGGATGAAGACCCGGAACTGTTCGAGACGCTTTCAAAAAGGCTAGACCGCATACTGACGCAGTTGAAAGACCACTGGGACGAACTGGTCGAGGCGTTGCGGGAACTTTCTGTCGAAGCCCGGGCAGGAAGGCGGGACGACGGCACTGGACTGGACCCGGCGACCCAGGCGCCCTTCCTTGGTGTTCTGCGTCAGGAAGTCGGCAAGGACGGCTCTGTCGGCGAAGGTGACATGCGGAAGCTGGTCGAAGCCACGGTCGGTCTGGTGGACCACATCAGGCAGGAAATCAGCTTGGCGAACTTCTGGGGGCGGGGACAAGCACAAGTGGCGTTGCATCACTGGGTCGTGCAGTATCTGGATGACCTGAAAATCATCCAGCCGTATGAGCGGATCCCGGAAGTTGCAGACAGATTGCTGGAACTTGCCAGGCATAACCGCGATAAGCTGGTGAAATGAGTCCTACGCTGAAAGTTGACGATATGGTGTTCGAGGTCCTGCCCGGCACGACCCGGAAGACCGTCGAACTTACCGTCGAACGTGACGGGCAACTTACGATACGGGCACCGGAAGGTACGGATGATGCCGTGCTGACGGGATTTGTGTTGGAAAAGCGCTTCTGGCTGTACCAGAAAATTGCCCTGAAGCAGTCCATGCGAAAGGCGGTGTCTGCGAAGGAATTCGTTTCCGGGGAAGGATTCCCGTACTTGGGACGAAGCTACCGTCTGTTGCTGGTTGATCAGCAGGATGTACCCTTGAAGTTGGAAGCCGGAAGGTTCCGTATGCCCCGGGCGGAAGCCCCGAACGGTAGGGAAGTCTTTATTGGCTGGTACACTGAACACGCGTTGCCCTGGATACGAAATCGCGTCCGGGAATATGCCCCCAGGATGGGCGTCGAGCCTGTCCGTGTCGAAGTCCGTGACCTGGGCTTCAGGTGGGGTTCATGCGGTCGAGCAGGAACCCTGAACTTTAACTGGGCGACCATCCTGCTGCCGCCGCCGATTGTCGAATATGTGATCGTGCATGAACTGGTCCACTTGCACGAACCGAACCACACGCCTGAATTCTGGCAACGCGTCGAACGAACCCTGCCCGACTACGAACGCCGGAAAGCCTGGCTGGCGGAGAATGGCGCGGGGTATGTGAATTTGTAGGGGGCGATTTGACTATGCCGGGTACATTGGCACCGTTGGTTCGCAGTCTGCAAAAACTCCATGATTCACTTCTGTCATCCAGTGGAATTACCAGAATTGTACGTTCCCTTCCGTCCTTCGAAAATATCGGCAAATCACTTGAAAGGATGGAGCGCGAGCTACCGGAAGCCGCCCTGTCTATGTGGAGTCACGGGTGGTACTTCGACTGGGCGATGGCTGTTCAGGATTCGCTTCGGGTCAAAAGTCTGATTGAAGAAGGAAAGGTCGCAGAAGCGGACGGGCTGTTGCAGGCATACTGGCGGAAGAAGCTGCCTGCGATTGAATCCGAACTCGGGCGCCTTTATCCGGATCGGGCAAGGTTCATATCGTTGACCCGTAGTTCTCACGAACGTGGTGATTACGCACTGACGGTACCCTTTCTGCTGATTCAAGCTGACGGCTTCTGCCACGACGTCGCAGGGGCTTCAGTCTTTATCGGCAAGGTTGATAAGCGAAAGATGAGACTTCAGACAGCCGACTGGGCAGAAAAGACTGCCGGTGCCAACACCCTGATGAATGCTGTGCTAAAACCCTTTGTGGAAAAAACACCAATAGCGTTTTCGCAGGGGGAAAGGGCTCCCGACTTCGACAGCCTCAACCGACACAAGGTCCTGCACGGCGAGTCCACTGACTTCGACACCGAAATGAACAGCCTCAAAGCCTGGTCATTTCTTTATTACGTCGGAAGTTCCCTGAAATATGAAGAATATGAAAAACTTAATAAATCCGAGCCTGGTATCAGGGTATTCGATTTGACTGACAGCCCATTATGACCACTTGCCGACCGACAAGCCATCCGTCACCGGTACTTGTCCAGGACCAGTGCCGAAGCTCTGCATCCAGTACCCGTCGGATACCGACGTTGGCAGGTTCAATGCTTTCAGTATCTTCAAGCAGCGGTGCCACATCGATTGGTACGGCGACGACCGAATCAGGAAACCGCTTCACGACGTGCGCCAATGCTTCAAGGACACCGACGGTTTCGTTCGGACTGGAGGCATCGTAGGACTCCGAGCGGACCGTCCCGTTGACTACCAACGTGACCTTGTGCCGGTTGTTGGCACGGGCAATCGTCCGGATGCTGCGGACCGCAATATCGGCGTCCGGCGGGATCGGACCCGACCTGCCGAGGTCTCGTTTCTTCGCCTGCGCGACAAGTTCCATGATGACGGTTCCGTCGGTCTGAAACCTGAACGACTGCCGTGTGTAGACGGCATCATCGGTATTTCCCAAGATAGTGGAGAGAGCTGTCCATAATTCCTTTGGGTCGATTCTTACTTCAGCCCGGTTTTCAATCCGTACTGCCCTGATGAGCCGATTGACGCCCTGGACGATTGCCCCGGTGGTTACTTCGTTTCCGATTGCAGAGGAGATATTCGTCAGGTCCAGAAGCCTGCCTTTGTACCTGTTACCGCTGGTAATCCTGCCAGGGGTGAATGGACTGGGCTGAACGTCCGACCAATGAACAGACAGGAAGGATGAGCGATCCCCAGCCTCGCCCATCCCCCTGTCCGGGGTGGTGACCCCCTGGGGTCTGTGGCTGTCCCTGCAATAAGGGATACCGTCAGCCCCGTGGCATCGGGAAGACATGACAATCTCTCTCCCCTTAGGGAAGAAGAAAGAAGGAAGGGATTTCCTACTCTGAATGTCATGCGCATCGAGACCATCTGGATTCTGATTGTTCCTGTCAGGGATTACATCATCAGTGTATTCCAGAGGGCTGTTAAGCTTATCCCGGAATTCTATGGTTCCATGTGTCCCTTCTGCTGGGGAGGAGGGGGTATCACATGGATTGTTAACCGGCTTCTGGTGAGCCAGTTGGATGGCATCTGGGTTTCTGATTTTGCAAGCCGCCTTTGTCAGCGATCTGCAATCTGAAAGTTTCCAAAGTTTCGACAGTGTAACTTTGCCTGAAGGATTTCCGCCCTGCCGAAGGTTTGAAACCTTGTCTGGGTGAAGTGAAATTCCAAGTCCGTCGACTTGATAAGTCTTGAGCACGGTGACCGGCTGAACATCCACATTAATGATCTGCGAATTCTTCGAGTCGACCGGGTCGGTATCTTTCTTCAGGCGCCTGACGTTGGAAAAACCTCTGGTCGTAGCCGACTGCCTGAACCTGTAGAAGGCTTCCGTCGCTATTTCTTCATCCCTGGCTGTTACATATAGGTCGTCAAGATACGCGAATACCCTGACATCGAGATGACTTTCCAGACACCGGATGATCGGTGCAAGTGCGAGGTTCATAACCAAGGCACTCAGGACGTTTCCCTGTTCAATTCCATATTGGGCACGGGTATATCGCAACTTTCTGTTACGGGCATCAACGGCATCAATTTGGCAAAGCCGCCAAATCCATCTGGCTGCTTCATCATCAATTCCGATGCGATTCAGAACCCTGAAAACTGCCGCCTGCGGCACCAGACCGAACGCATCTTTGAGGTCGAGTACCAGGACATGCCTGTAACCTTTCCTGATAGCCCTCCAGACGCCTGTGGCAACATGGTCTTGCATCGTTGCCCCCGGCAAGGTGCATTCCTTCGTAATCGCCCAATCCGGTCGCCCGCCATACTGCCCGGCAGTCAAGAAACTTTCAGCATGTTCCTGAATTACATGCCGGACACAAATTGCGACCAGGCGCTTGAATTCACATGGGTCGTCGATTGGACGAACGCCCTTGTCGGGATTGCCTTCGTCCTTTGGTATGAAGGTTCTCAATGAAGGCGGCATTTTCCACGGATCGGCTTCCAGACGTTCCGCCAGACCAGCGAAAAACGTCATGTCCCCTTGAAGTGCCGCCTGATAGACGACTTCCTTGGAAAGCCCAACCGTATCCCGTCTGCCTGGATTCCTGCCCCGGTGTATTCCCCAAGAAATGAAGCCGGGGTCGCCGACCAAGGCACCGTAGGCAGCCTGAAACAGATCTTCGGCTGTCGGCAACAAATCACTCATCCTGGTCGGCGAAGACATCATGCAGTTCGCCTCCAGGCCGATACCATTCTGTTCGTTGGGGGGATCGCACCGTAAGCTGCCCAGGGCTGGCTGCTGTACCTGAACATCACCGGACCGAGATTGCCGCCGACCGGAACCGGCTCGAACTCGCCGGTGGTCGCGATTACTGTGTTGACACGGTGATGCGAACCGCTTTCCACGTCACCTATCACTATAAGAATGCCACCCGGCCGAACCTTGCCCATGCCGTATTGAATCAGATTGCCGAGCCCCGCCATCTGCGCCGTCTTCGGCCACTTCCAGAATTTGTCGCAGTCCCACCTATTCAGTGGACGGTCTGGATCAATGGCCCGCTTAACGAATTCAACGGCTGCCGCATTTGGTAAGCCCAACACCACGGCGTCATATTCAAGGGGCAGGCCAATATTCGCCCGGTGCGGGAATGCAGTCGATGCCGTGTACACGGTCGCCTTCGGCAGGAAGCTGACCAGAGCCTCGGCCGCCGCATTGTGACCAAGTTCAACTGCAAGTATCCGAATTCTGCTGTTATCGAATTTCCGCCTGATTACTTCGGCGCCGGTGCGGACCGCAGAAATCGGGGGACGAGACGGATCCATCGCCCAGCCGTAAGTCGGTTTAAGGCCTTCAAATGGCTCGACGACGTTGTCAGTCGGCAACTCGTCCGAAGCGAATCGGTCAGTCACCCATCCCAGCATCTGCAGATCGTAGTGTGGTATCGGCAGTCCATGTTCCGGGCACCCAGGATAGCAAACCAAGCCGTCGTTTCCGGTCTTCCACCGCCTTACCCAGGTTCCGTCCAGTGTTGCCGAAATGTTCAGCCGATAGTGGCAGTCGTACGCCATCTCAATGGCAAAACGAGCGAGTACCCGCGGGTTCCGTACCTGGGATATTCGGTAGGCTTGTTCGATTTTCCGCTTCGCGCTTGATATCAACAAAGACCTGCCATTGGGGTCCCGCATTGCCCTGGCTGCCTCTTCTTCCAGCAAATGCGTCAGGTCAGGGAGGGCGTCAGGGACCGGATTCCAGTTCATGGCGTCGTCCATCCCGACCGGCTGCGTCGCCGCTTCAATTAGGTCGTAGACGGTTTCCCAGACCCGGGCTTCTGATTCGCTGACATTCGGCGATCTAGTTGCCCCCGGATACACAGAACCCTTCCCGCGGTCTCGTTTACAACTCGACTTCTCAACGTCCATACTTTGACTCCCGCTGGGAAAGCAGTTGTTCAAGCACTTCATCCTGGTCGAATCGAATGCAATACGGCGTGATTCTGTACGCACGGATGACTCCGGCGTCTTTAAGCCGATGGACGGTCCGTGTGCTGACGCGCAGCAATTCGGCAAGGTCGCCTACCGTCAAGAAGACCTTTTCGTCATCGTTGTTCATATCCATTCTTCACCTGCCCCCTTTGTAAGGTCACTGCTCCTATGTGGGGCATCCTATAGAAGGACTATTGATGACCCGAATGTTCCAGGCGTACCTGATGTCCACGACAATGGATATCCATTGAACGGGAATGACACCCGTGCAGAAATTCAAATGTCTGCAGAAATCGTGACTGATTCGGCTGAAGTAAGAAATTCAAACGGATAGGCGTAATAGCCAGCACTGACCGACCACGCCTCACATCGCCCAAAAGACCCGGAAAACCTCTCGTGAATCCCGGTTTCATTCGGGGGTTTCAGAATGTTTTCATAATCGTTTTCCCAGGACCCATAGGGACTTCCGCCTTTTTCATCCACTTCAATAGTCATCGCCGCCACCACCTTTGACTTGATCAATTCAAAAAAAGGGTAGGAAGACCGAGTCCAGGTCTTTCCACCGACCTCACTGGGCTCATCAGGCCCAGGGGTCGGAAAGGAAAGACGTATGGGAACCCAAACATCCAGAATCATTACCGCTGACTCCCGCCACATCCCCCTGCCCGACGCATGTGCCCATGCGACGGTGACCTCGCCGCCGTACTACCTCCAGCGTGATTACGGCTGCGAGGGGCAACTGGGGCAGGAACAGACCGTTCAGGATTACGTGGACGCGATGGTCGGGGTATTCAGGGAAGTGCGCCGGGTCCTTCGGGACGACGGCATCTGCTTTGTCAACGTCGGCACAACCTACAACAAGGGTTGCGACCTCCAGGTACCCCAGCGGCTTGCCATCGCCCTTCAGGACGACGGCTGGTTCATCGTGGCGGATGTTGTCTGGGCGAAGGTTAGTTGTTCCCCGGAGACTGTGACTCGACGACCCACTCGGGCTCACGAAAAAATCATCATCATCGCCAAGAGCAGTCGATACTACTGGGACGCCCAAGCTGTTCGGGATTTCTCGGATATTGGTGGTTCCAAGAACATCCGGTCTGTGTGGCGACTGCCAGTGCAATCCCGTCAGGGATCGAGTCACACGGCAATGCTAGGCGACCGCGTTGCGGAGTTCGGAATCCTGCTCGGAACCTCTGACGCTGGATGCTGTGCTGCCTGTGGGGCTCCATACCGGCGGGTGGTCGATGTGGGCAGAATCACGGTGCGACAGGGAACGACCGCACTCCGTGGTCAAGGCTTCGGCAGTCAGCAGCGGGCCAACCGCCCCGACAGGGACAAGATCACGCAGCCCATTTACGACACCGTCGGCTGGGAGCCCACCTGCCAATGCGAAGCCGGTGACCCCGTGCCCTGTATCGTTCTTGATCCCTTCTCAGGCAGCGGCACGGTACCATGTGTCGCCCATCGGCTCGGTCGGGTCGGCATCGGTATCGATCTTAATCCAAACTACTGCCTGGAAGCACAGGAGCGCCTGAAGGGAGTCATCCCCGTATCAGAACCTCCGGTGCCACCGAAGGGGTATTGTTACGCTGCGGACACCTGTGTCGCAAAACCAAAGACCCCGACGCCTAGGTTTCGTTACGTCAATATTGCGCTTTGGGCAGATGTCGTTCCGCTGATGAAAAAGCCCAAACTGAATTCCCAGGGAGGACGCCCCCGGGAATCCGACCGCCGGGCTCTTGACGGCATCCTCGTTCACCTGATCGATGGCGTGGCATGGCGGGAATTGCGTGCGGATGTCTGTGTCGGGATGACAGCATTGAGACGCTTCAGACAATGGGAAGCTGATGGGACATGGCAAAGCATCATGCCGGTTCTCAAAAATCGATACCCAGACCTTCAAGAACCCGCTACCGCCTGACATGCAGAAGGTGAAGATTGATTCCGCTGACCAACATGCCAAAACCACATGGTTTCGGACCCTGTATGGACACCGGGTTGTGAACCCCGACAACGTGGGTTTTTCGCGATCATGAAAGACGAGACTTCTGGACACCCCGGTTCAGGCATCAAATCATCGGGTCTGGGTGCGGGGCCACTCACCGGCTTCTTCAAGACGCCGCCGAAGGGTCGACCGGCTGACATTCAGGATACCGGCCACCTGTTTCAGTCCTCGACCTTGGTCAAGAAGTGCCAAGGCCGGACGGATATCCGCATCGACCTTCGGCCGTCCACAATGGATGCCCTTCGACTTCGCGTTGGCCACACCAGCCCGGACCCGTTCAACGATCAGGGTTCTCTCGAACTCGGATATCGCCGCGATCAGCGTGAATAAGACCTTGCCGGATGGCGTAGTCGTATCGACCTGCTCACGAATCGACACGAACGAAACGCCGAGGACACGGAATTCTTCCAGGGCAGACAAAAGATGTTGCGTTGATCTTGCGAATCTGTCGAATCGCCAGACAGCGATGATGTCAATCTTTCCGGAACGGGCATCTGACAACATCCTGTCCAGAGCTGGTCGGCACTCCTGGACTCCCGAGACCCCATCATCGACGTATTCATCAACCACCAGCCAGCCCCGCTGGGCAGCCACCTGCCTGAGCTCGACAAGCTGCATTTCGACATCCTGACCGTGATTGCTTGTGCTAACACGTCCGTAGATTGCTGCCCGAACACCATTCCCTTTGTCCCGCCCCATGAACTGCCCCCAGGTGAACTTCCTAAGGAAACTACTGACTGGTGGCCAGAACTAAGCGGCAGGGGTTTCGGACAGGGAAGCATGGTCTCGCCTCAACACCCAGAACCGTATAGAAAACTTCCGGAGAGCAACCAGGAAGTCAAAAAAGCCGAATACAGGATGCAGTGAAAATGACCTGCGAAAAGGCACTCCCCGTATCTTGAAAAAGGTCGGCCGCCAACGCCGCCAGTGTTTTTAAGACCCCGCGTCGGGACTGGGACTGACGGGTGTTGTCCCCGTTTTGTCGCCGGTCATGCGTTCTGCGGCATCTCCCGCCAGACTGTGACCTTGATTCCCACCCGACGCCCCCATTTGCGCAGGCCTTGCCGCCGACAACCTTCGAAAAGCGCCTGGACGGCAAGATCCTGTTAGTCCCGTTCTACACGCGGGTCGACGGCGAGGGCGTGGTTGCGGGGTGATGCTGTCTGTGCGTAACGCCCGATTTCCCGTCCTGAAGCGGTTCGCTGGCAAGCGAACATCCTTTTAGATCAGGCCATTTGACAAATATATCCGGGAGCAATAGCATCGCCGCAAGTGAAAAGTTTCATTTTGAACAAGGGCTTCTGGAGGTTTGTGATGCGTCGATGGATTGACTGTTTTCGTGGGTTAATCGCCATACTGGCCTTTGGTTTTGCCGGTATTACTTTTTGTGGATGTTCCGATGATTCAACGATGGTCTACACCGGGCATCTGGTTCTTCCAGCCGCGTCAAACGTATCCCTCGACGACATCGTCATAAAGGGGGCTATTGACGAAACTGCGTTGAGGTCTGATGGCACCTTCGATCTTCGTATGAATAGAAACGCCACCGGTCTAATAACTGCCGAAGTCAACGGTGCGCGATTCATGATGGCCGTGTTCCCGAAGCATCCGGATCTCGTGCAGACCGAACCGGAGATATCACCCGACACCACGGCTGTCGCGATGGTGGCGATGATGCCGGGCGTACTGACCGGCGACGTCCGCCTGGACGCGCTGTTGCTGGGGACATTGAAGAAGAGGGCAGACGTTCAGCAACTTGGGAAAATTCTGAATTCCAAGTTGTCTGCCAATGTGGCGGTATTGAGCGATCCCGATGCGGATGTCCTTTCTGGCTTGGCAGATGTCTTTACAGGGTTGTCGGACGAATCAGAATCTCGTCGCCTGGAAAAACGGGCGTCGCTCGATACATGTTATTCCACCGAGTGGCCAGTTACCGATGGTTTTGGCACCAGTTTCCGTGACGTTGATGGTGACGAGCAGGATGCGCTTTATGTGGATGCAACATACAGCGCGACATCCGATGCAGTAACGCTTCGAATTTCGAATCCAGCGCCGCGGTGGGTGTCGATGTCGTTCAATGCCGGTAAGCCTGACCAGGAATTCGTGGGTCTGGTGAAGCCCCGCAAGATTGAAATCCCGGGCATAGCGGATTTGATGAAAGACATCCTTTCAAGTTTTGCATCATCAATATGGAATGAGCTGTTTGGCGAACAGGAATCGGCCTTTTATGATGAATTGAGGAAGTCCCTTGATGATGCCTTCATGGCTCATTATGAATGCAAGCACCTCGAACTTAAGGACGTCAGTTTCCCATACGAGTCCGCGGCCACGTTGAACACATTTACGTTGGGGAATACGGCGCTCGGCACGGACAATTATTTACCAGTCGGGCTCACCGTTTTCACGCAGGCCATAATTCCGCTGGTCGGACTGGCCCTTGATTCGTCAACGGTTATGAACGAAGGGGCCCTAGGCAATCTGAGCGTCACTCAGGTGGCCGAATTGAACATTGCGTTTTCTGTGTTCAAAACGTCATTTTCGGATCTCGCCGCAGCTTTGGCCAATGACGATCTGGATCTCTCGACGGTGCTTGATCTTGTGAAGAAACTCGTCGTCAAGATGGTTGAAAGTGACAGCTTCTGGGAGTCGATTCGTTTTGTGCTGAACGTAAGTTCGGACTCGGCGCTCAATGTTGCGGTGTCGATCGTCAAAGACGTCTATGAAACAATCTTGAACCCTTTGTCCTGGGTCGACAAAGGCCTGGATTTCTTTGGCAAGGCTTATACGATGGCGTACGTAGTTGATGTTGTCAGTGGATTTGAATCGTCAGATGTTTATTCAATGACGCCTCCCCGAGATGTGAACCTTTGCGGCAACGACAGATGTGACGCCGGGGAAACAAATCAGTCGTGTCCGTCAGATTGTGCTTGCGTACCTGATTGCGGCGACCGTGTCTGCGGACCTGATCCGGTGTGCAGCGAGTCATGTGGAACCTGCAACGCCGATGAAAACTGCAATTCGGAAGGCAAATGTGTTGACAAGGTTCCGGTGTGTCCCGGTGCGAAGGACTGTACCGGTCTTGTTTGCGGCCTTGACCCTGTTTGTAGCGTGTCGTGTGGGACCTGCGATGAAGGGACTGAATGTCAGTCGGGGACTTGCGTGCCGTCGGTGTGTGTTGCCGACTGTACGGGGGTTGCCTGCGGACCTGATCCGGTTTGTGGCCAGTCGTGCGGTACATGTGATGATAGATACACGTGTGAATCAGGTGAGTGCGTCCAA
>Ga0116174_10001588_pt1 | contig 20482 bp, 17 predicted proteins | sample AD_UKC087_MetaG_FD_89801 | JGI IMG/M metagenome (GOLD analysis project Ga0116174, IMG submission 89801) | Active sludge microbial communities of municipal wastewater-treating anaerobic digesters from USA - AD_UKC087_MetaG | ecosystem: Engineered > Bioreactor > Anaerobic > Digestate | place: USA...
AAAAGAAAATACCTGCGTCTTGCCATGATAGCGTCTATATGCCCCGCTATACAAAATGCGGTCTCTATCCACAGCGAAGCGGGAACGCATCAGATCTTCATCCTCGGCCTTACTGCGCCAGGCTTGGTGATCATGAAAGGCTCGATTCCCTAACAGTGCGTCGTGACGGGCTTTTATCTCTCTGAATATTGAGTCCAGTTTATCATTCATCGGTTTTACTCCTTGGATTATTTACGGGAAGCTTTACTATCACAAGATAAGGCACTTGGCTTTATGCAGCAAACTCAAATCATGCGAAAATGTTCACAAGTTCAACATTGCCGGTGACTCCGGACATTTCACTAGCTAACTACTTTTAAGAGCACTTTTATCTTGCATTCGGCCCTAAAATTGCTTAGAATATCATCAGCTAACTTTATTCTGATAAGAGGATGGAATTATGAAAAGCAAAGCCCTGATTCTGTTGCTATTCGCAACACTAACCTTTCTTAGCGCAGTTCCGCGCGAATTAGTTGTGGTAGAAATTGGCACAGGCACCTGGTGCGGCTACTGTCCGGGTGCAGCCATGGGCGCACATGACCTGCTTAACAACGGACATGCTGTTGCCATCGTAAAGAATCATAATGGTGATAGCTTCGCTAATACCTATTCTAATGCCCGTAATAGTTACTATGCCATCACCGGGTATCCCACTGCTCTTTTTGATGGATTAAATCCATCCGTAGGCGGTAGTGCCTCGTCCTCCATGTATAGCAATTACCTGCCAAAAGTAAATGCGCGCCTTAGCATTCCCTCAAAGTACACCATCTCCGCTAGCGGGATGATAAACGGCAACGAGATGACAGTGTTGGTTACCGTAGCAAAACCCGAAGCTGATACAAATACAAACGTGGTCTTGCACTCCTCCCTCACTCAATCAAACATCCCCTTCAATTGGGGTAACCAATCCACTGTGGAAAACGTTAACCGCATCATGTCTCCCAATCAGAACGGTACGCCGATCAATCTGGGCACAGGCGAAAGTACCTCTTTTAGCCTCACCTTTTCTTTAAACACTGCATGGAACTTCAATTTGAATGATCTGGAGCTGGTTCTCTGGCTACAAAACACACAATCCAAAGAGATTTTACAAGGGAAGAAATACTCCGTTCCAGCACTCACTGGAGCGTTCCCTGCTTCCATGGAAAGTATAGATTTCCCAGATATGTATGTGAATGGCATAGCTACCCAGCAGTTGATATTCAATAACTTCAGTGAAAGCCAGGTCGATGCCACCCTTTCGCTGGACAGTGCCGTCTTTGGTATTAGCGCGAATACTCTCACCATCCCTGCCATGCAATCCAGATCCATCGAAGTAACCTTTGCTCCCACTGCTGCGCAGACCTATACTGCAGACTTAAGCGTTACGGGTAACTTCCTGAATCATCCAAGCCTCACCATACCTCTCAGCGGTACCGGCTTTACAAATGCTGCACCCACTGCAACGAACGTTATAGTCTCAGGACCTCCGGTGATCATGCAGGTACTAACCGCCAGCTATACATTCAATGATACGGACGGTAATACCGAAGGTGCCAGCTTGAAGAAATGGTATCGCGTAGTTGGTGGAACTCCTCAGATGATCCCAGATGCCAATACCGATAGCTACATTATCACTGAAGCTGATTTGGGACTTCCCCTGGCCTTTGAAATCACTCCTATCGACCAACACGGTATGCCCGGGGCTCCAGTGATGAGTGAGTATACCTTACCCATCGAAGCCTTGCCTGCCCCTGCCAATTTTGCCGGAGAGCTAACTCCTCCCGATACCGTGGTTTTGACTTGGGAACGCCCCCCGCACTTCGATGCCAAGGGCTTCGTAGGCTATCGCCTATTCCGTAATGGACTGAATATTAGCACTATCACCAATATTAACACTCTTACCTTTACCGATACCTACGTTCCGCAAGGTACCCATGAATACTGGATCTGCTCCATGTTCAACAACCCCATGCTCCTTTCTGAGCCATCACCAATTGTTACCATCCAGATCGGTCCTATCTCAAACGATGATCTGGTGAACACTCCTGTATTCAGCGCTTCTGCCAGCCCCAATCCTTTCAGCGCAAACACCACCATTCAAATGCGCAGCAAGGCAAACAGTGAGATCAAGCTGAGTATATACAACCTTAAGGGACAAGTATTGCAGAGCTGGAACCTGCGCTCCGACGCATCCGGAAACGCACTGCAAAGCTGGGACACAAATGAAAGCGGCATATACCTCTACCGCGTACATAGCGAAGGAAAGACCGTGACAGGTAAACTGATCCGCGTGAAGTAACAAATCAATATCCTGATAACGACACCCGGGATGACCGGGTGTCTTTTTTTGTGCTATTACGAGAGTAGTCACTAGTGCAGTCAATACTCTCTGAAGTAATACACCCATGTCTCCAATGGCATGGCAATCACACCCTGCACATCATTCTGGCACTCGCATCCACTGAATCTCAGTGCTGCACCATTCTCTGATGTCGGTATCGCATTGGTGAAGCTCTTCCCATGGCAAGAATGCAGATGATAATGATATCATGAATCCTTTCCGAATACTGGAGCAGAAGCGTCACTGATCCCAAAGGAAGCTATGGTAACTATATTGAGGTACTCATAGCTCCCCTCTAATTGCTGGCACAAAAAAAGCCGCCCACAAAGGGGCGGCTCTATATCGTATAGTGTCTTTCTATTAGTATCCGGAGGTTTGGCTAACCAGCGTTTGCAACCTGGAGATGCGGTTGTTGATGTCGTTCAGGGCGTCAGGGTCGGATGCACGGTTCTTTGCAGCGTTCAGTTGCTCCACAGCTTTGCGGAAATTGGCGTTGGCAGCGCTCTTGGCAGCATCGCGTTCACCACTGAGCCGTCTGGCATCTCTACCCACAGCATCAGCAGCGCGTTTTTCAAGATCCACGAAACGATTGTAATCATTCGTTCCTTTGGCCTGATTTACCGTAGCCAGGATCAAATAGGGCTGATAGAGTGAGGGATCCTTTTGAATGGCCAGGTTGGCATTGGTCTCAGCATCGGCATTCTTGCTCTGGGCAAGGTAGATGCTGGCGAGATTTAAATAGGCCAAGGGATTGTCCGGGCTGACCCGTTTGAGCTCATTCATGGCATTGATTGCCTTAGTATTCATGGCGTTGGCAATGGCAGGATCGGTGGTTTCGGATGCCTGTTGACGGTAAAGGCTGACCACGTTCAAATAGGCTTGGGCATTATTGGGATTGCTCTGGATGAGGCCTTCATATCGGGCTATGGCTTCATTCATGCGTCCACTACGTTGATAGGCGATGGCCAGGCGTCTGGATATGATATCGTTTTCGGGATACAAGTCGTAAGCTGATTCTAGATAGGGAATAGCGTCGCCAAAACGCTGATTGTCATAGAGCAGGAAGGCGAGACGGGTCTGGGCAAGGGCAAAATCGGGCTTCACAGTGAGCGCATTGCGCAGGGATGCTTCCGCTTTTATATTGTTATTTTGCTCTACATACAGATTGGCAATGGCCAGCCACAGCTCTTCATCTTCGTTGATGGCAGCTATCTTTTCCATCACGACGAGGCGTTTTGTGACATTACCTTGAGTTTCGTACATGTCATTCATCATGCGCAGAGTCTGCATGTGACTGGGATCTATGGCCAGCACTTTATTGAAGTTTTCTTCGGCCGCTGCATAGTCCTTGGTCTTGTACTTGGTAGCGCCAAGATAATAATATGCGTCTTTGTTTTCGGGATCAAGACCCAGAGCCAGGTTTAGCTGACGTTCCGCTTCAGCGTAGTTACCTGAGGCATAGAAGTTTGTGGCAAAATTGAATATCTTCTCCACTTCGGTGGAGATGAACTTGTCCAGCTCAGTCATCAGGTTCTCATTCAGGCTTTGCCAGCGGGCATATTTGTCGGTGGTGACAGAAAAGTTCACCTGGCGAAGTTCATTGGTGCGTGCGCTGAACAGCTTCATGGCCATGGCAAAGGAGGAACCCCTATCTTGAGCGATGTTTCCGGAGATCAATACGTTTGCCCCAATTTCATCGGCAATTTCTTTCATCTCAGCAGGTTCCAGATCTTCTACGTCAGGAATGCCGAAAGTCTTGTATTCTGAGGCCACTGTATCCATATTCAGTAGTTCATATTTGGGATGTGAGGCAAACACATAATCAAAATCTCTTACCTTCAACACCCGGTTTACATTTCTGCTGCTGGCATCGAGGGTTTTTACTGGGAGTATGGCCACCTTGGTGGTTAGTCCGGTATACTGTTCCCGGACCTGCTCAAGTTCCGGCTTCGCTTTATTCGCTGTGCAAGCCGCCAATAACAGCAATGCAAGCATGGCGATGAACACCAATTTCTTCATTTGATCCTCCAGGGTCTGTAATTCATTCTTAATGTCTATCACGCTTTTTTTGTTCTGAGTATCTGTCAAGAAAAAGCTTGCACACTCATGATGGAGCCGGCGTGCAGATTCACGATCTCTCCCATGTCCTTGCGTATGATCAAGGCTCCATGCAAGTCTATGCCCAGAATTTCGGCGCTGAATGGAGTGGTTCCCACGTCGATGGTTACCTGACAATTGCGTCCGAAGAGATGTTCGTTACAGTAAGTAATGTAGGTGATCTCATGAGCGAGCGCTTTTTCGTGAGTCTCCACGGCATCAATCAGGCCGCGGCATAACTCATCATTGGACACTTCATAGCCGAGGATATCCTTCAAGGCCACCGCACCAAATTTTCCCAAGGAGTCATCAATCAGGTTGTTCGTATTGATTCCGATGCCTACAATGTACTTATTGCCCGCGTGCTTGCAAAGTAAGCCACCGAGCTTCTTCCCCTGATACATAATGTCGTTTGTCCATTTGATCTGCAGCTTGCCGCTGAGGGGGGCAAAGCTCTTGCTAAGTGCGTGATGCAGGCAGTAACCAACGTACAGTCCAAAAGAGGGGACCATGACCGGATGCTCGATATCGAAGGTGAACCACAGTCCACCCGGAGGTGACAGCCAGACTTTATCGCTTCTACCCACACCGTCAGCCTGAGTTCCTGCTCTTACACAGATGAGCCCCTGCTGAGTTTCTTGTAAACGCTGATATTCCAGCATCGTGTTGTCCAGTACATCGTAAAAAAAGTAAGATCTCTGTTTCATAATTCCATATACATCGCGTCCCCGTAGCTAAAGAACCGGTAACGCTTAGCCACTGCCTCCGCATAAGCTTCTCTGACAAAGTGATATCCTGCGAATGCCGAAATCATCATGAGCAGAGTGGATTCCGGCAAGTGAAAGTTCGTGATCATGGCATCTGGCACCTTGAAATCATAGCCTGGGTAGATAAAGATATCGGTCCAGCGCTTGCCATGCTTCATACTATGTCCATCATGATAAGACTCCACCGTTCGAGTGGAAGTAGTGCCCACAGTGATCACCCTTCTTCCCTCACGCTTGGCGTCATTAATCGCTGTTGCTGTTGCTTCGCTAACCTCGGTGCATTCGCTATGCATGGTATGCTCCAGGATGTTGTCGGTCTTCACGGGACGAAAAGTACCAATCCCCACATGCAGAGTGAGTTCGGTAAAGAACACACCCTTTTGTTTGAGAACGTCGATCAGTTCACTGCTGAAGTGCAGACCTGCGGTGGGAGCGGCCACAGAACCGATTTCCCTGGCATATACGGTCTGATACCTGTCCCTGTCGTCGACTTCATCATCGCGGTCGATATAGGGAGGTAGGGGGATGTGGCCGATTCTATCCAGTTCTGAAAATAGATCACCATGTACATCCAGTTCTATCTCGCGGATGCCTTCTTCAGAAGCTCCATGTATGTACCCCTTAAAAGTATCGGAAAAAGTCAGCCATTGATCCTGTTTTACTCGTTTACCGGGGTGTACCAGGCACTTCCAGACCATTTCTTGGGTGCTGGGATGCAGCAGTAAAACTTCGACCCTGGTGCCGTTTTCTTTTACCCCAAAGATGCGAGCGGGAAAGACCTTGCTATTGTTGAAGACCAGGAGATCACCCTCTCGTAGCAGATCTGGTAAATCCTTGAAGCTACGGTGATGGATCTCTCCAGCAGCGCACTTCAAATGCATCAAGCGCGATTCATCCCTGTCTTGAAGGGGATACTGAGCGATCAATTCACGGGGGAGATCGTAGTGATAAGCTTCTTTTCTGTGAAGATCAGGATGCATTACTTTAGCTTCAAGGGTACGTTTTGCGCGCTTACCAGACTGGCTGTAAATGAACCAAAACTGACCTTGCTTTCCAGCTTCACGGGGATCTTATAGCTTTCATCAGTTAGCCAGATCAGAATGCGTCCCGTCTGCTTGAATACCGCTTCGCCGGCAAGTTTGGGCTCAATAACCACACATTTGACCTTGCCAAAGATAGTATCGACAGTCTCCCTGCGATGTACAGCTACTTCGGTGTACATATTGCGGCCATCGGCAGTGATGTTTACATACACGCTGCGTCCGGGCACCAAATTCTGATGTCGCACGTAGTAGAAAGCACTAAGAATATCCTGAGTGCCCTTGGGCATGTCCATCACTTCGTTGCGAAAGTAGTTTTCCTTGAATGACCATCTCTGATAAGTGGTTTTGCTATCAGCGTGATTGTAAATGTGTACACGATGCTGACGATAGCGGCCTTCCTGCAGGTTTTTGGTAAACTTGAAGGGCAGTTTATCTTCCTTGCTCCACCATGATTCCACGCGGTCGCGCACTTTGAAAAACTTGTCGAAGAAGCTGTAGGTGCGTGCACTGGTGGAAAGATGCCAGGCCGGAGTGCCCTGATAAACAGTAGTTCTGGCTTCAAGAGTAGCTTCTGCTGCGCTCACAATGCCATATTTAACGCTGAAGGTGAGCTTCTCACCATCCATAAACACTGCGGCATACATGTTCATGCAAAACATTGCCAGCAAGATCAATACTAGTCTTTTCATTGTTTGCCTCCGCTAATAAAGATTTCCTCAGAGCAGAGATTGCGTAGGGCAGGATCGATCAAAAGATCCACCACGCGCCTGATCTCAGCTTTTGTTACGAGAGAATGTGAGGGACTGCTCTGTATATGTCTGGAGAAATAGTCCTTTCGGAACTGAAGATAATCGCCAGTGTAATCCTCTTCCAGATTTGTGTCCACAGGCCCTGGAGATATGCAATTTATCAAAACATTATGGCCCACATATTCACTGGCTGCACTCCTGCCCATATTGGCAATCGCCGCTTTAGCAGCCGCATAGGCAGACCCATTTGCCAAACCCTTCCGGGTGATATCCGAGGCAAAAAGCACCACTCTACCAAAGCCGGCACGGATCATGGAAGGTAACACTGCGCGCAGGACGTTGTACGCACTGTAGAAATTTGCATCGAAAATCTCTTTGAATACCGCGGGGTCTGTATCCGCCAGGGGCTGAGCATCACTGCTCCTCACCGCCGCACAGTGGATTAACACCCCTATTGATTCAGGAGCGGATGAGATGCAGCGGGATGTGTCGCTATAATCTCTGAGATCAGCTTTACACCTTTCGCCTGGAATACCCTGGATGCGCTCATCCCTATCGTGATAAACCAGATATAGTGGGTAGTTCAAACCAGAGTAGTGTCTGGCAAGATAGCTGCCCACCTGAGAATTAGCACCTGTAATACAAATCAACGGCAGCTTCATAGAGCCTTCACTCTGTCGATGATAATGTGCGCGAGCTCAGCCTTGGTGCCTTTTATAGACGCGGTGGAGTTGGCATTATGAGTATCAATAAGTGTGATATCGTTAGTATCGGCGGCGGCGTTGTCCAAAAGATTGGCTACTATCAGGTCGAGATTCTTGGCCTTCAGCTTGGTGCTGGCATTTGTGATCAGATCATCGGTCTCAGCGGCAAAGCCAATGAGTTTCTGCCCGGGTTTCTTCCTTGTGCCCAAATCTGCCAGAATGTCCTTTGTAGCCACCAATTCCAAGCTCAAATTGCCACCCTTCTTGATCTTATGCTCCACAGATTTTTGCGGCTTAAAATCTGATACCGCAGCACACTTGATGATCCAATCCATCTGCGGAGCACGCTGCATTACTGCAGAGTACATTTCATCCACGCTTTCTGCCTTTACGCTTTCGGAGAGAAGATAGGGAAGCTCAACGCTGATAGAGCCATAGATCAAAGTAACCTCCGCACCCCTAAGTGCCAAAGCTCTAGCGATGGCTACGCCCATCTTGCCGGAAGAGCGATTACTGATCGTACGCATGGGATCTATGCATTCCACGGTACCTCCGGCGGTTACCATGGCCTTGACTCCCGATAAATCCTCACCATAAACCAGATAGCAGGAGATGGCGTGCATTATCTCGATATTGGGAGGATATTTACCCTTGCCTTCATAACCGCAGGCCAACATACCGCTGGCGGGGCTGAGAACATGATGGCCGGCTTCCCTTAGAATATTGAGGTTGCGTTGGGTAACGGGATTTTCAAACATATGCACATTCATGGCCGGCACCCAAAGTACAGGTTTCTGATGTGCCAAGAGTGTACTGCCTAAAAGATCATCTGCCATACCATGCGCGGCCTTGGCAATGGAGTTGGCAGTGGCTGGAGCTACCACCATCATATCCGCCCAGTCGGCAAGATTGATGTGGGGTATGGGATCGGCATCCTCCCACAAAGATTGATGTACAGTATTATGTGTGATTGCGGCGAAGTTTATGGGACCCACAAACTTCATGGCGCTCTGGCTAAGCAGAGTGTTCACCTCATAGCCTGCCTTATGAAGCATGCTGGCCAGGTCTATGGCTTTGTAGGCAGCGATGCCTCCCGTGACGCAGAGCAGTATTCTACTGGTGTTTGACACGAATCTAGAACCTGTAGCTAATCCTCAGTTGAGGATTGCCTCTTTTCATGCCTACGCTCACTTGAGTGCGCCTGATTCTGTTAGATCTGAGCACATCCACTGCATTCACAATGTGATTCATTAGTAGCACTCCCACGGCCAGCTTTCCATAGCTCTCCAAATCGGCAGCGTCGTTACGCATTTTGTTGAATCTAGCACGATTGATAGCGCTATCCCAATTCCAGTATTGATCGTCACCATAAGCATGATCATCAATATAAGCTTGTTGCTGCACTGGGTCATAAGGATAAAGCCGGATGGCCTCCTTCCTCACTGACGCGTTGTATCCATCGGCATCAAAACCGCTGCTATTATATCGCCCCAGGTTCTTCATAAAAAAAGCGTCGTAATCGTTTGGTTCCAGATGCGCGAATTTCAAGGCATACGAATAAGACTCGTCGTACTTCAGGTCAGATTCCTCTGCTAGGTAATACATGGTTCCAAGCAAGGTGGCTTCAGTAGCCAGCAAGGCATAGCCAATATCCCTGCCATCGCTTAACTGCCGGTAACCCGGTACAGCCAGAGAAAGCAATAGATCGCCTTTGCCAGCGGCGTTCAAGCAGCTAACCAGAAGCAACAGTGTGCAGATTATCATGCCATGCTTCATCATCACCTCCTAAAAATGCAGATCATAACCGATCATGATACCATCAGCCCCGTAGGGCGATGCGTGCAGTCTGCCATCGGTCTTCAATACAGCTACATCCACCATACTGATGGCGCGGTTTAGGAGCATGATGCCCAAAGCCAGGGTATGATTGATCTTGGTCCGCTGATGCATCTTGCGCATATCCTTAAAGTTTTCCCAATGCATCTGGCTTTGCCACTGCCATGTCTCATCTCCAGAATATGTGTTTGCCTGCATGTATTCCAGATATGCCTCGACATCGTTTTGATACAGCACGTAATAATTGCGCGCCATCATATCCTGAAAATCATTGAAGTCATCGCTGCTGTAATAATCCTGAACCACCTGATAATGACCCTGCCCCATATTGGGATTGACTCCAGCGTAATGCTGAGCGTATTTCTTGTAAGCGTTCTTTTGCGCATCCATATCGCTGGAAGTCTTAAAAAATGCTGTCATTGCCAGAGCTTCAGAGGCCAGCAATACCATGCCACGATTCGTTTTACCCAGCATCAATTCACCTGATCCGGGCAGAGCAGCACTCATCCCAAGATACAACAGCTTTGATTCTGCCCCCAAAACGCCGATGAGCGACAGGAGCAGCAGTAAGAATATGGGTCTGATCCTTATGTAAGCTTTCATCAGAACTTCCAGTTCAATCCCAAAGTGGGAGTTAACACGTTGTCACGCATTTGGGCGTAATATTGAAAGCGGATACCCGTATCGGACAAGAAGTTTTTATTGGCCTTGCGCGCCAACCTGATGGCATCCAGACCTGCCAGCAGATGGTTACCTGCCAGAGCGAAACTTAGATTTCGCGCCACGGCATAATCTGACTTTGCCTTATCGCGCATTTTTACATATTCTTCACGCATGGGGCTGGACGCGTGATTGTAGTTTTCTACTGGGATATCCACACTGTAGCCCAAGGCGTCATCGTTCCAGAGTGGATAATTTCCATGCCAGACCCATCCGGGATTATCTTCGTGACCTCCGGGGTACCAGATCGGATCCAGATCGACTCCATCTTGATCTGTGGCAAAGTGATAATACCAATCCGCCCAACCAAACACATAATGAGGATACTTGCCGATGTCTTCGTAAAAATGCTGAGTATTATCTCCATCCAGCCTGAAATAACTACTCTCATAGATGTCAGAAGCGTTCAAGCCCAAGAGAATGCTTTCCACCCGATGCTGTCGATCGCGGTCATAACGCTTGGTCATGATGACATCCCCATTTCCAAGGGTATAGGCAATATCTTCGCCATTGGCATAGTGTTCGTAATCCTTGGCCTTATCTTTTCCACTGTTGTTATAGATGATCATCCCTGCGATCATCCCCACTTCGAGGATAGGGAATACGTAGGTCGTAAATGAGCTTTTATCGGCATAGTACTGCCCTGCACCAGGCAGTAACATCGAATAGATCATCGCCAGACGGGCATCCTTCTTTGCATAATTTACTTTGATAAACTCAGGATCATTAATCTCCTGAGCGGGCTTCTCTTCTTCTTCCTCGCCCCACAACCAATCGTCGGTGTTCTGGGCGAGTAGCATAGATCCTGCGATCATTAGCAACACAATGGCAATTACTTTTTGCATTTAATCCTCATTTTTCCACTGCGAACTTGACTGTTCTGCTGTGCTTGGCATCACTCACATTGAGAATGTATACACCAGAACTCCAGCTCCGGGCATCTATCTCCATCTCTTCGGGATTAGACACTGGATCACGGTCATTCTGGTAGATCAGATTTCCACTGATATCCCAGATCTTTACCTTGATACTCTCCCAGGACCCGGAAACCCGCAAACGAAGCATCGGAGTCTTTACTGGATTTGGATACACATAAGCCCGGATAGTTAAGTCTGGGGGGGGCATCCCTTCATCATCTGAGGCCTCAATACTGCCGCCAGACGCGTTGTACCTTCCATTCCATAAGATTGGATCTTCAGCCACAGAATTCCGGCTGAGGATATTCACCCTGTTCCCTGCTACATAATACCAGATCAAGGCTTCGCTGCCCGCATCATAATGTAGATAGTCCTCTCCATCCAGAGTGGAGTAAGAATCCTGATAAGGACGCAGCATATCGTACTCAGGCCTCCATTGTCCATCCTTAGAAATGGCGATGTAACCCTGCCCGCCCACCGGCAGATACATCATGATAGTATTTTCGACGATCAGAGCTCTGCCATAACCATGTTCCTGGATGATCCGCTGGTCCAGATAGAGTGGAAACGAAGGCTCAAAAGCTCCATTTGAGCGCATCAGATAAGCACGATTACCCAAACCGAAGAAGACCATTAGCGGTCCTCCATCCATTTGATACAGAGCAGGTTGCGAAGGTTTTACGTCTTCAGTATTGGTAAATAGCTTCCTCGTGCGTTCTCCGTCCCACTCATATAGATTTCCACTATCCGAAGTAAGGAACACCGAGTAGGCATCGTCATAATAACACGCTACGGGATCGTAGCTACCAAAATCCTCGTCCAGGTCAATCTGATTGAGTACACTGAAATCGCTAGAGTTTAGCAGCACAAACTCTCTATTCTTGAGCAGGCCAATCTTTTCGGGCCAGACAACAATACTCCGGATGCCCTGGGTAGCAAGGCTATCCATGACCGAGGAGCCCAAAACCTTGTAAAGTGCGTTTTGGGTAGCCGCATACACGATCACGCCACTGTTTAGGACTACAGAAATGGTATCGGGGAACTCTATCTCAGTTATGTCCGGGATCGCGCTGGACAACCTCATCTGATACATTGTAGCCCCTTTCACTCCGATCAGTCCATTGTAATAAGGATGTCCATCCTTGGTTCTGATCAACGGCAGATCGAAACTCACCATCGGTGACTCTGTGGGGCCAGTTGTATCCTGCCATCCCTCATACATACGGTTAAAAAGATGCAGGCCCAATTCACCAATAAAGGGCAATGCCAGATCACTGTATATGGACGAAACAGGCGGACCCGCCAGATTCACAGGAGCCTGAATACCTTTGTACAGATGGTCGAAGTATGAGGATCGCAGACTAAAGGTCATTTTTGCCCCGGGATGAGAGATTTCATCCAGATAGAAACTGCTGCCAAGATTGTAGGAATCCACCATCGCGGGATCAGTAGTGGCGCTCAGGCGCGGACGCCAATCTGCGTTTGACCATTGCTCAAACAATCCATCGCCATTCAAAATCGGTTTCTTGGCATGGAAATACTCGTAAGCTGTTCCGGTCCAGTAGGAGGAATATGGCTCCCCGATATCCCTTAGTCCATCGGCTTCCAATACCATCACTCCCGGCCGGTTGAAGTTCGTATTCACGGTGTTATTATCGTAGTTGCTTACCCAACTGCCATCCTCCAGGGTCTGCCCCTCATCATAGATCACCTTTTCATTCACATGCCAGGCCAGAATGCCGCCACCAACTGCTGTACCCATGGGGGTGACAAAAGAAGGCAGCAAGTAGTCATACTCATACGTGGGATAGCTCTCGGTTGCGCTGATAGGAGTGGGATAGAGGATCACTCTACCATCCAGGGCTCCCATTAGAGCTGTACCACCATCCCCATCTGGATCTACGCTACGGTTCTCCAGTAGGTAGTATTCGTGGGGGTTGAGGGAGAATTTTATGATGGTCGGAGACCAGTTCTCACCCGGTAACCTTGAGCTTGCGTCGAGTACAGCTTCGAAGCTATCGTCTATCTCCTGGATATCGATCATAGTCCCTGCGGCTCGCATTTCGTCCTCGAAGAGCAAAGCGCGGCTAAAAGCACCCGGTAAAGCAGGCAATGCTCCTTCTACCAGTACCAGATCGCCATTTGTCATACTGTCCGTCATTATCCCAGCGCCACCGCTATCCATAATGTCAAAACTGCCCACCATAGGATAGAAGTTTCGTACATTGTACAAATCCACCAAGCCTAAGGAATGACCAAATTCGTGGAACAATACAGAGTTTAGCGCACCATATCCGGTATGCAGGACGTAACCATCCTCCTGAGAAGCATTAAAATCCTGAGAGATTGTAGCAGGGACGTTGCATGCGTAAGAAATCCGCGTATTGCCTGAATCCACCACTGCAGCCTTATCATCTCCGACCCGAATAAAAAAAGAAGGCAAATCAGATGGGCTATCCCCATAGGAATCGTGTTGCCAGTCTGATCCGGCATGGATGATCATGTAGTGGTCATATCTGGAAAAGTCAATGTCGGGATCATCCGCGTCGGCGGTCTCAAAAGCGACCTTGAAGTATTCCTCCATCTTTCCCACGAAGAGATCTGAAGACGCACCTGGCGGATTGTAATAGCCCATGGGGTGAGGCAGAGTATAGGCTGCCTTATCCTTGGGCCAAACGTCGTATTCCAGATTGTATGTCCCGTTTGACGCTGCACGATAATACCAATACATCGCTTGCAGGTTTGTTTCAAAGTACTCCCGATTGTGAGGGGGAGCGGCAATGGAGTACAGATAAGAGGGATCAGGTTCCAGCTGAAACTTTCCATTGCCAGTGGTATTGGGATCATCGGGGCTTTCCAGGTCAAAATCCACAAGTATCACCAGCAACTTCTGAAAATTATCTCCCTTACGGCCAGGCTCCATCTTGGGCTTAGTCTGATTCAACAAGGCGGTATAGGGATGCTTCTTTGGCTTGAGATCCTCTTTATAAGGCTTCAGATGCATCTTTTGGGCAGATAGCGGGCTCAGCAGGAGCAATCCGCATATCGATAGTGAAGCCAGTTTTACGATGTCTGGCCAATTCATTCCGGCCGTGCGAAGTTTTGTCATTTTCTTCTCTCTTATAGCCTGGAAGCAGATCACCGAAATGATCTGCTCCGAATACACATGGTCAGCAGCTTCTAAAATTCGAAGCCAAGTGAAAATACTTTGTTGAAATCGGTCAATTCACCCGCTGGAACCATCGAGAAATCAGCGTTCAGTTTGTAACGGTTATCGAATTTGTATTCGATACCAAGGCCGAAGCTGGGGCCGGTGATTTCGCCAGCTGTATCCGCAAAATATCCTCCGCGTAGAGAGATCAGCTCCAGATAGTTATACTCTGCGCCTAGCCCAAATATGGTCTCGTCAATGGGATCCCATCCGGTTACAAAACGTTCGAATAAAGCATCTTCATTGGCCAGCATCTTGCTAGCCTCGGCAGATACAATGAGGGAATTAATAGGACTCTCAAAAACGGTATAGGCCGTTCCCAGACGTACAGTCATCGGTGAAGGATCTGCTTGTTCCTGATCCACGAAAGTGACGTTGGGCCCGATGTTTTGGATTACTAGCGCAGCATCAAGTCCCTTTACATCAGCCAAGTCAAGATACTTTGCGCCCAGATCAAAGCCAAAGCTAAACGCTTTTCCTTCAGTATCGGTAAGACCTGTGGCAGGAGCGAGATAGCTGTATATCAGTTTAAAATTGGCACCAACGCCCAATTTGCCAGGGATCACTTCATCCGCGTATCCCACTGCTCCGGCGATGTCAAAGGAATGAAAACGCCCCAGATCCAACCCGCTGGAATCGGTTTGATCCTGAGTACCCGCGTCAAGCAGGACAATATGTGCGTTTATATTGCCAATCCCTTCGAAGTATTGGTTCCAGCCAAGGTATTCGTAGAACATATCGTTCAAACCCGAGCCTTGCAACCAGGGAATATGATTAGCGGCAATCTGCCCCTTACGATTAAAAGCGGTTGCACCCGGATTCCACCACATGGCATAAGCATCGTCGGCTACTGCGCTGTAGGCGCGTCCCATACCATTGGCACGTCCGCCGGGTTCAAAGGTGAGAAAGAGTAATGAACCTTGAGAAATTGCTGCCAGAGGAGCAATTCCGATCAAGATCAGGCACAGGCTGATTGTAATATGTCTGAGGGACATTTATACCTCCACAGGTTCTGATTTTTCAAAATGAGGTTTTCAGGGCCAATGAATATCCCCGATGTAAATGGGTGAATGTCGACGGTCCGCACGCACGTACATAAATAAACAGGAGGACCGGAAATCCCCTTCATAATCATAGAATACTGCATTGTAGCAATACTGCCAAGTGGCTCCTTCATTTGGGTGGTGCCGAAGGCCGGAATCGAACCGGCATGGGCGCAAGGCCCGGTGGATTTTGAGTCCACTGCGTCTACCAATTTCACCACTTCGGCACGCATGAGTTTCAAAACTAATTTTTCCCCTTATTTGTCAAGCAAAAAAGCATCATTTCTGCTCTGCGGCAATCAGCTCGGCAAATTTATGCGCCGCACCATCCACCGTCTCCCTGGCATTCAAATCCCCACGCATCGCTCGCTCCAGGAAGCTTTTAAGCTCCGGACGCGCCTTGAACCATGCAGCAGTCTGAGGTTCATACACCGCATACTCAAGTTGCTCATAAATGCCTTTGTAATGAGGATACTTCGCCAAAAAATCTTTCACGACTTCGCTCTGCATAGCACTACGCCGCACTGGCATATAGCTGGTTTTTACACTCCAGTATGCCGTTTGCTCTTTGGCAGTGAACCACTTGATGAATTCCCAGGCAGCTTTTTCCCGCTTGCGATCACCACTGCGGAAGATCACAATGTTAGCCCCAGAAACTGCGCTCTTTTTGGTCTTATGCGTGGGCAACGGTGCGAATCCGATATTGAAATTGATGGGTTGCTGGCGCATATGCGTGATGGACACACTGGATCCTTCATACATGGCTACCACACCTGCCATAAAATCGTTCTGACCCTCATATTCACGCACCAGATATACGCTTTTATCTTTGAACATCATATCCAGGATGAAGTTCAGTGCTTCCACGCCCGCTGCACTATTCAGGATTGGGGTGCCGTTCTCGTCGATGATCCTGCCTCCAGCTTGATGGAGGAGGTTCACAAACTGCCACTCGTTTACGTTAAAATTCGTACCCCACCGGTCGATCTTCCCATCGCCATCGGTATCGCGAGTAAGGAGCTTGTTATATCTGCGAAATTCTTCCCAATTCGTGGGAAAATGCTCTGGATCAAGACCCATTCTATAAAACTCGTCTTTGTTATAAAAATAGGCACGTACGCTTTTATTGAAGGGAAATGAATACATGGTGCCATCAAAGGTGTTGGATTCTCTAAATACTGGATATATATCGTTTAGATCGGCATCACTAAAGCTCGCGTCCTCTGCCAAAAGCGAATCCAGTGAACAGAGTACACCTGCTTCAATGTATTTGGCGGTCCAGCTTTCGAAGACCTGTGCAATGTCAGGTTGCTTCCTAGCTTGGATTGAAGCCATCAGCTTCTGGGACAATGCAGTATAGCTGCTGATAGGATTAGCCACTACCTCGATATCATCATGAGTTCGGTTAAACTCACGGATCATCTCGGTCAAGGTATCTCCCAACGGGCCACTGAGTCCATGCCAGAAAGTCACTCTGGTTTTTCCGCTTGTCCCCGTTTTTCCACAAGCGCCTAATAAAAGGCCTATCAGCATCACTGCCATGACGTAGCGTCGCATATATTCTCCATATCCATATCTAGGAATAAGCCATGAATCACAAGGATTTACATAGTGATTACACTCTTATCCACATTCCTTATGCAGTCAATATATTTCTTAGGTATAACAAGAAAGATACTGCATCCAGGCTTATCGATGTCCCCCCTACCTTCCTTCAGAGCTACACACTTCACATGAAACCAAGCGTACCAAGCTCAATCCAATGGGTAACGCTAATCGCTTCCTGAAGATCAGGGGCACAGGGGGACTAAGCGATAAAGAGATAAACAAAAACGTGGGGAGCACCGGGCGGCGTCCCCACGACTCGGAGGGCATTCTATGTAGGGTCTGTAGGCTGCGTTCATTCTTGAAGTTGCCTTTATTTTGTCAAGCTAGTTTTTTGCATAATCGATATTTCCCTACAGAGAAGTGAGCATACTTTTCCTATCACCCCATTTATCAAGCATATAGCTGTTGATGTTTTGCAACATGACTTATTCTTTTACATCCAGGCAAGCTAATAAGCGCCTCATCTCTGGGAAGTTTGGGTGGATAAATCACCTCCATCCTGGATTATCGCTCCAGGATGACCATGTGTTTCATCAATTCCACAAGCACTCCTCCTACCTTGTACAAGCTGCCTAAGTAAAGGGCATCCCAAGGGCCTCCTGAACGTGGCTTGGGTTGTGTTTGAGATGTGTTTAACATGAATGGAAGACATCAGTCAATAAGATCAGAATGAATACAAAGGCCGAATACCATGTTTACACATTCTGCGTCAATATCCAAGCCTCATGTGTCGCCCCTGGCGGGGCTTAGGTGATCATGGTGATCAGAATTCTATCCCCCCCCAAGATCCAGATAAATTCGCGTCATCCGCGTAATCCGCGTGCCAAAGAACCTATCCTCATCACTGAGCGCATACCCCCATTCGAAATTCACTTCAAAATCCGCGTGAGGTATATCACGCACTTTGTTCCCTCAGGCTACCAGATAAGTGTTGATGAATGGCAACACAAGGCACAGAAACATCGATAGTGTCTGCCACAATTGTGCTTGACACAAAGCGATAGCCAAAAAAGCTGCTAACAAAACTATAGGAGACCCAACGATGAGAAAGAGAGACCTCACCTTACTTATCGGATCTGGGCTAATCATAGTCTTCAGTGTGTTCGGGTTTATCAAGGTTAGCACCATGCCGGATTACGGCTTCACCACCATTCTGCCTGGTTATCTGCATGACCCAGTGCAGGACACACTTACTACTGAGAAGATCATTGAGTTCACTCAGGGTAAGTATGACCTCAAACTAAAACCGCTTGCCAAATATAGTATTTCTGCCTATCTGGTGAGCAAGCGTCATTATCGCGGCGGATTCATGAATTGGTTGTCCCCATGGGATTATGCTCTGGCTTGGGGGACCATCCCCGAGCAGTTGGACCACATCGAATTCGACCAAATAGTCCGTTTCTGTCTGTACAAATTCAAATCTGGTGCGCCAGTGGACGAGGAGTATCTCTCCCGGCACATGGCAAATACACATTTGATCCCATCCAACAATAACATCCGGAAGGCATTGAGATTTGCCACTAAAGGTGACGTAGTAAAACTGGATGGCTACTTAGTGAATGTGGAAGCGCGCAAAGAAGGCGTGATGAAATCGACCTGGCACAGCAGCACAAGCCGCGAGGATAAAGGAAACGGAGCCTGTGAGATCTTGTATGTGGAAAACCTGCAGATCGGAGACAGGATTTACCGCTAAGGGAAAAAAACCTAATCCAACAAAGCATCATAGAGCAGGCGGTAAAGCAATCCGTCATTGATAGCCTTTACCGCGTCCTGTTCCACCGCGCGTTCGGCCTTCTCCCGGCTGTTTCCACCGCTTTTGAGATTCAGCTTTTCCATGTAACTTACTGTAGAGCCGCTCTTGGGGTCTTTGAGGCTGAGATGAATATCTCCATAAGATGTATAGTAATTTAGGTTATCCAGATGTTCGCCTTTTTTGGCAAAAATCCGTACTACCAGCAGATAATCCGCCTCATCCAGCTTTGTTGCCACGCCCAACTGCAGATTGGCCAATTGATTGGCGACATTGTCACGTAGCCCATTCTGATAGCTTGCGATGAAGCTATAATCAAGATAGATTAAGGGGCGGGAAACATCCAGGGTCAGATAAGCAGGGCTGAAGTGAACACTCTTCCAGATTCGTTTTACCGCAGAACTATAGGAATCATTGATGAAGGCATTCTTGTCGATCTCCAGTCTGATCCTCTGGGGAGTATGGGGACTGGTAACCCGCCTGATCTCAAGGAGGGCTTCCCCATTTCGATCAGTGATCAAGGATGAACTCAGCAGCCCTTCGCCTTCATCAAAAGTGCACAGTAGCGGGATATCTGGACACGCCGTCCCGCGGTGATGAACACTGGCTAGGGCGTATTGAGTTTGAGCCAGGCGGGCCTTGATGGGCATTCTATCCTCTTCAAAGGAAGCGCTGAGTTCTGCACCAATGGTTTGCAGGGAACCAAGCAGATCATTATAGATGTTTCTGCCATTGTCATACAGCAGTTCGATATCCGGGTAATTCACAAGATTATCCAGAGCCTTCAGGAGCAGCGGAATCCCCTGAGCAAGCTTTGTGGTTGGATCCTGAAACCTGCGGTAGAGTTCCACCGAGGCATTCACGGCTCTCCTGGCCTCAATGGCGCGTTGAGCCTGGTACTCAGCTTTGTTCAAGCGGTAGAGAGCATAATAATCCTTCGCGGTGGTAAAGCTATCCTTCAGTTGAAGATCACGGATACTGGCGGATGATGTGGCACGCAGTGTGGATAGATAATCAGAATCCATCACGCCCCAAGCCTCACGTTCGGAAACGTTGATCTCAGCTTCAATCGTAGTGCTGATCTGCATCGCGATGCTTCTTAGCGCTTCATCGCGCGCTAGTTCCCTATAGTTTCTGGCAGACCTGTCCACACTCACTACAGCTTGGTAGTACAGCGGATCATAGGGATCTTGACTCACCCATTCAGGCTGAGTTTTTCCGATGCTGCAGGCACCCAGCCCGATCAAAAAAAGGATTGCGAGGACTGGTCTCATCTAAGGTAACGACAGAAGTGACCTACTATGTCTTCCGAGATTTCCCTGATGGCGCTATTTACCATATCTTTCTCGGAAGGAGCTATCGGTTCTGCGGTGCTAACCAGTTTTTTTAGCTGAGGATTCAGCGCTCTGCGATCACCACTGATGACTTTCCCCCAGTCTTCACTGAAGCTCTGAGAAGCTGTGAAACTCTGCTGGGTGTTTATTTTCCCAGTGGCCACATCGACCACCGAGTAGGAGGCCATCACGGTCACAGAACTGCGTTTGGTGTATTTCCGATATATGCATTGCACTTCCATCTCTTCTTCCTCTTCCCCTTCTTCGCGTTCCACTGTTACATTGGCGCTTTCTTGCAGATCCACATGTACGGTTCGTGGAGCAGTGTAGTCTATCTGCAG
>Ga0116174_10001592_pt1 | contig 20422 bp, 19 predicted proteins | sample AD_UKC087_MetaG_FD_89801 | JGI IMG/M metagenome (GOLD analysis project Ga0116174, IMG submission 89801) | Active sludge microbial communities of municipal wastewater-treating anaerobic digesters from USA - AD_UKC087_MetaG | ecosystem: Engineered > Bioreactor > Anaerobic > Digestate | place: USA...
GAGTGCGGAGGAAAGGAAATGGCACTGAAATGGTACCATAAGTCCACCATCGACAAGATGAAGAACCCCCAGGAGTTCTACGAAAATCTCAAGGCAAACATAAAGAAGGGCGCTCCCACCAAGAATTTCCTCTGGCCCGAGGAGCTCTCCGACTGGATAGACGGCAGCTTCGGCTATATCATGCCACTCCGTCCCAAGGGCTTTGAGGAGCTGACACGCTTCCTCCTCTGGGACCCCAAGACACGCCGAATGAAGGCAAGCTTCGCCAATATCACCGCCCGCTGCAACGCCGCTATCAATATCATCGAGGGCTTCCGCGCTCTCCACAATGACGGCTACAGCTATCAGGATCTGAATAACGGAAACTTCTTCATCGATCCGCAGAACGGCGATGTTCTTATATGTGACAATGACAATGTTTCCGAGCGCGGTGTAAACTTCGGAATCGCAGGCAAGCAGCGCTACATGGCACCCGAGGTAGTTCTCGGCGGTGCTCCCGACAAGCGCTCAGACCGCTTCTCACTGGCTGTTATCCTGTTCCGTATGCTCTTTATCGAGCACCCTCTTGAGGGAAAGTATTCAACCCCCCCCTGCATGACGCCTGAGCTGGAGAAGAAGTTCTACGGCAGCGATCCGGTTTTCGTTCTCGACCCCGAGGACGACAGAAACGCCGCAAATAACCAGCTGAACACAAATACTCTCCGCTTCTGGAAGATATACCCAGACTATATCCGCGACCTGTTCATACAGTCCTTCGGCAAGAGCTCCGTGAAGCCGCCCTATGACCGCGTTATCGAAATGACCTGGCTGGACGCCTTCGTAAAGCTGAGAAGCGAGACCGTTCCCTGCCCTCACTGCGGAAAGGAGACCTTTATTGCTCCCAAGTATTCCGTAAACTGTATGTACTGCGGCGGTCAGCTGACCTGCACAGACAGCATAAAGTTCAAGCGCTTTGAGCTCCCTGCATTCGGCGGTGCAAAGCTCTATGACGGCATGGCAAGCGACACCGAGGGAGACTTCCACAAGATCATCGGCGAGGTAGTCCGCAACAAGAAGGATCCCAGCAAGCACGCTCTCCGCAACCTGACACAGAACACCTGGAGCGTTAAGCTTCCCGACAACACTGTGAAGACCGTTGACCCCAACGGCATAATGCCCATCAACAAGGGCTTCGTCCTCACTATCGGCAGAAGCGAGGGCACGGTAGAATAACAAGCTCCCGAAACCAAAAAATTTGCCCCTGAGCGGTTTTGTAACGCTCAGGGGCATTATGTTTATTCTTATGTTGAGATAAATCATAATTTAGCGCGTATGCGCTAAGTTGATAGTTGAAAGTTGAGGGTTGAGAGTTAATGTGTTCGCTTCACTCACAATATTTAAATATTGTCGCCGCAGGCGACTCCACAACTTTCAACTCTAAACTCTCAACTCTAAACTCAAATCAAAATTTAGCAAAGCTAAATTTTGATTTATACTATTCGTCGTCGTCCTCGTCATCTTCCTCATCGTCATCAGTAGGAAGAACCTCGATTATGACCTTTTCTACGGTCTGCTCGTTGACCTCGGCTGCTGTAATGCGGAAAATACCGCTCTCGGCTGTCTCGCCTGCCTCGGGGATATGCTCCATTACATCGGTGACCCAGCCGCCTACGGAGGTATAATCCGTGGTTATCATATCCTCGTCAAGGTCAAGCATTTCAAGCATATCGCTTATGCTCATGTCGCCTGCGACTTCGTACTTATCGGGAGCTATCATCATGATATTGGTCTCGATCTCGTCATCCTCGTCGTAGATCTCACCTACAAGCTCCTCGATTATGTCCTCGAGAGTGACAATGCCCTTGGTGCCGCCGTACTGGTCTATGACTACCGCAAGGTGGACCTTTGAGCGCTGCATATCACGCATTGCTTCGCTGATAAGCTTGGTATCGGCTATATGTGGCACCTCCTGTATGATAGAGTTTATATCCCTTCCGCCCTCCACAAGCATTTTGAAGAATGCCTTGTTGGTGATGATACCGCGGATATTGTCCAGGCTCTTTTCATAAACGGGAAGACGGGAGTACATCTCGGTGCTGAAAAGCTCCTTTATCTCGTCGATAGTTGAGCCCAGCTCCACTCCCACGACCTTTACACGGGGAATTAGTATCTCGTTGACGTTTATCTCGTCGAACTCCAGAGCGCTCTTCACCAGCTCGCTCTCCTGCTCCTCGATAACGCCCTGCTCCTCGATCTCGTCGATCATGTACTTCAGCTCGTCCTCGGTAACGCTGGGAGCCTCATCGCCCTTGGATATTGCCGATGATAGCTTGTTGAGCAGCCACACAAAGGGCTTGAACACTGTTACCAGTACGGAGAGAGGTCCAGCAAAGGCAAGCGCCAGCTTCTCCGCGTTCTTCTTGGCGTATGACTTCGGCAGCACCTCGCAGAATACCAGCACCAGTACCGTGATAACGATAGTTGATACCGCAGCGCCCTTGCTGCCCATTATACTTATAAATAAGATAGTGCTTACAGATGATGTGGCGATGTTCACGATATTGTTTCCGATAAGCACCGCCGTCAGCACCTCGTCGAAGCGGTTAGCCAGCTTCAGCGCCTTTTTCGCCTTTTTGCTGCCCTGTGCCTCATAGTTCTTGAGGCGGAGCTTGTTGACGTTGGAATATGCGGTCTCGGTACCAGAGAATACTGCGGAAAACACCATCATCGCTATGACCAGAACTATCTTCCATATGTCTGAACTGTCCATATAATTCCTTTCCTTAATATATAATGTTTTTATTATATCACACATTAAGTAAGAATGCAAGGGGGAACATATCATTATTTCAAGGCATTTTCATCGCAGGTTTAACATAGTTTTCACATAAGGGGCTACAATGTGAAAAAAAATACACAAAAGCTTCCTTAAAACGATACAATTACCGCAAACTTATTTCACATATGCCCAATATAATATAATCACAGGCTGAGGGAGAACCTCAGAGAGATAATCTGAAAGGAAAAGTGATCATTATGAATGAGTACAATTACACATACAATAACAATACAAACCCCGAGGGAAACGGAAACAACTATCAGGGCTTCAGCACTGACGGAGGAAATTCTCCCAAGAAGCCCAAGAAGCATACAGGTCTCAAGGCAGCTGCTCTGGTAATGGCTATGGCAGTTGTATCAGCAGGTTCTATCGGTACATACCGCTACTTCGCAGGCGAGAACTTCAACCGTGCTGCTGTTACAGAAGAAGAGGAGGAGACAGTTCTCAAGAGCACAAAGGACACAGATTCCTCGATCATCGCTCAGAACATCAGCATCATCGAGCCCGTTGAGTCGGACGGCAAGGCTCTCACAAACGAGGAGATCGTCAAGAAGGTGCTCCCCTCTGTTGTAGGTGTTGAGTCCTCATTTGAGGTAACAATGCAGAGCCAGTCCGTTATCCCCGATGACTTCTTCAATTTCGGTTTCGGCGGCTTCGGAGGCTTCGGCGGATATGACTACGGCGAATCTGCTCCTCAGACCAACATATACAAGGGCACAGGTACAGGCGTTGTGGTAACAGAAAACGGCTATATCGTTACAAACGCTCACGTTATCTATGACAGCGAGTACGGCGCAGGTCTTGCAAAGGAAGTAAATATTCTCCTTGGCGACGATGAGACCTACGAAGCTGAGGTCATAGGCTATGATGTAGACCTTGATCTGGCAGTCCTGAAAATAGACGAAACAGGCCTTACACCTGCTGAATTCGGCAACAGCGACGAGCTCCAGCTTGGTGAATCGGTCATCGCAATCGGCAACCCTCTCGGCTTTGAGCTAAGGAACACCGTTACAGGCGGTATGATCTCAGGTCTTGACCGTGACATCACTATCAACGACAAGGCTATGAACCTTATCCAGACCGACACCGCTATCAACTCAGGAAACTCAGGCGGTCCTCTTATCAACAAGTACGGTCAGGTAATCGGTATCAACTCCTCAAAGATGTCCTCATCCTACGGTTCATCGGAGGCTTCTATCGAGGGTCTCGGCTTTGCTATCCCCTCCAACGAGGCTGCTGCTATCATTGACGATATAATGAAGTACGGTCACGTTACAGGCAAGCCCCAGCTGGGCATCAGCTGTCAGGCTATATCCGAGGCTGCTGCTGAGATGTACAATCTCCCTGTTGGCGTAATGATCAAGAAGATCAACGAGGACAGTGCCGCTGACAAGGCAGGTCTTGAGGAAGGCGACATCATCGTTGAGGCTGACGGCGAGAAGGTAACTACAACAGCAGAGCTTGTTGCAAAGAAGAACAAGCACTCCGCAGGCGAAGAGTTCGAGCTGACTATCTTCAGAAACGGCGATGAAAAGACTGTAAAAGTAACTCTCGACGAGCAGGAGTATGAGGACCCCGAGAACGAGGAAGAGCCCGAGGAAGAAACTACCGGGGCTAAGAAAAATAAGAACGCCAAGTCTGAGGAAGAGAACGAGCCCGAGGAAGCTGAGAAAGCTGACGAGGCTGAGGAGTCTGAAGAGGAGACCACAGAAAAGTCTTCAAAGAAGAGCAAGTCAGGTAAGATAGATGTCCCCGATTTCCTTGCACCTGACGAGGACGCAGAATAAGTTTTTCATTTTTCACTTCTTCATTTTAATATAAGATAAGCTCCCCGAAAATCGGGGAGCTTATTGTTTTTATATACACTTGAGTGAAAGCGATCACTTTCTGAATGCAGCGATGGACTGCTCTATCTTTGCCATCTTCTCCTCTGCCTTTGCAAGCTTTGCCTTTTCAGCCTCAATGAGCTGTGCGGGAGCCTTAGCGATAAAGCCCTGATTATTAAGCTTTCCGCCGAGGAAGTCGATGTCCTTCTGTACCTTTGCCTTCTCCTTTTCGAGACGGGCGATCTCCTTCTCCTTGTCAACGAGCTCGTCCATAGGAATGAAGATACGTGCGGTATCGGTTACTGCGTTGGCAGAATCGGGGATATCGAACTTATCCCCTGTTTCTACTGCGGAAGCAGATGCCAGCTTCTCGAAGAACAGTGAGCAGGAGTCGAACAGTGCCTTGTCGGCAGTCTCGATAAAGAGCTTTGCCTTTACCGACGGAGGTACGTTCATCTCTGTGCGGACGTTGCGGACTGCCTTGATAGCGGAGATTATCTTCTCGAAGTCCTTCTCCTCTGCGGTGAAGTCGATAGCAGGATCGTATGTGGGGTAAGTCTCCAGGATTATCATTGACTTCTCGTTATTGAGCACCTGCCAGATCTCCTCTGTGATGAAAGGCATGAAGGGGTGAAGGAGCTTCAGCATTCCCTGCATTGCCCATACCAGAACTGCCTGTGCCTTTGCCATGGTCTCGCCGCCTGCCTGGATACGGGGCTTTGTCAGCTCAATGTACCAGTCGCAGTAAACGTCCCAGATAAAGTCGTAGATCTTCTGTGAAGCAACGCCCAGCTCGTATCTGTCGAGATTCTCGCCCACTTCCTTAGCCAGCTGATTGAACTTATTCACCAGCCACTTGTCCTCAAGCTCAAGCTCATCGGGAAGTCCCTTGAACTCGAAGTCCTCGGGAAGATTCATCATGATGAAACGTGAAGCGTTCCAGAGCTTGTTTGCGAAGTTTCTTGCAGCCTTTACCTTGTCGTCGATATAACGCATATCGTTTCCGGGTGAGTTGCCTGTTGCCAGCATAAATCTCAGTGCGTCTGCACCGTACTCGTTGATGACCTCAAGGGGATCGATACCGTTGCCCAGTGACTTGGACATCTTGCGTCCCTGTGAGTCACGGACAAGTCCGTGGATAAGAACAGTGTCAAAGGGAACCTTGCCCATGTTCTCAAGTCCGCTGAACATCATTCTGATTACCCAGAAGAAGATGATGTCATAGCCTGTTACGAGAGTATTTGTGGGATAGAAGTACTTCAGGTCCTCTGTGTTCTCGGGCCAGCCAAGTGTGGAGAAAGGCCAGAGCGCAGAACTGAACCATGTATCGAGAGTATCTGGATCCTGTCTCATGGGCTTGCCGCACTTGGGACAAACTGCGCTGCTCTCCTTGGTAACAACCATCTCGCCGCACTCGTCGCAGTAGAATGCAGGTATCTGATGTCCCCACCAGATCTGACGGGAGATACACCAGTCCTTGATATTTTCAAGCCAGTGGAAGTATATCTTGTCAAAGCGCTCGGGAACGAACTTGGTGTCGCCGTTCTTTACAGCCTTTATAGCAGGCTCTGCAAGGGGCTTCATCTTTACGAACCACTGTGTGGAGACCTTGGGCTCTACGGTAGTTCCGCAGCGGTAGCAGGTTCCGACGTTATGGCTGTATTCCTCTATCTTTACGAGAGCGCCTTCCTTTTCGAGATCCTCGACTATCTTCTTTCTTGCCTCATAGCGGTCCATGCCTGCATATGCGGGACAGTCGTCAACGATGGTGGCGTCGTCGTTCATTACGTTGATAACAGGCAGGTTATGACGGAGACCTACCTCGAAGTCGTTGGGGTCGTGAGCAGGTGTGATCTTAACGACACCTGTACCGAAGTCCATCTCAACATAATCATCGGCAACAATGGGTATCTCACGATGAACGATAGGAAGAATAACTGTCTTGCCGACGAGGTCTGTGTAGCGCTCGTCCTTGGGGTTTACAGCAACAGCTGTATCGCCGAGGAGAGTCTCGGGACGAGTGGTAGCAAGCTCCAGATAGCCGTCGGAGTCCTTGATCTTATAGCGGAGGTGCCAGAAATGGCCTGCCTGATCCTCGTAAGTAACCTCAGCATCGGAAAGTGAGGTCTTACACTTGGGACACCAGTTGATTATACGCTCGCCTCTGTAAATAAGGCCTTTTTCGTAGTACTTGATGAAAACTTCCTTAACTGCCTTTGAGCAGCCCTCGTCCATGGTGAAGCGCTCTCTTGACCAGTCGCATGATGAGCCCAGCTTCTTCAGCTGCTCAACGATACGGCCGCCGTACTGCTTCTTCCACTCCCATGCGCGCTTCATGAAGCCCTCGCGTCCCAGATCCTCCTTGGTAACGCCTTCCTTGCGCATAGCCTCAACGATCTTAGCCTCTGTTGCGATAGCAGCGTGATCTGTACCGGGGAGCCACAGTGCGCTGTAGCCGCTCATTCTCTTCCAGCGGATAAGGATATCCTGAAGAGTCTCATCAAGAGCGTGTCCCATGTGGAGCTGTCCTGTGATGTTCGGAGGGGGGATAACTATAGTATAGGGTGTCTTCTTGGGGTCAGCCTCTGCGCGGAAGCAGCCCTTCTCGTTCCATGCGGCATAAATTCGGTCCTCAAAGTCCTTGGGATCGTATGCCTTTGCAAGTTCCTTTGCCATTCTTGATCTTCCTTTCAGTCAATTCATAATGCATAATGCATAATTCATAATTGGCGGTATCGCCTTACGGCGATATATTTTAACAGTACAAAGCAGAATAATTCAGATTTGTCAGCGAAGCTGACACATTCAATTATGCATTAATAATTATGCATTATGAATTAAAAACGCCCTGAACCGTTATAGGTCCAGGGCGAACTAAAGTCCGTGTTACCACCTGAATTCGGGAGCATTCTCCCGCACTCTGCGAAGCCGCTTAGCTTCTTCCCCTGTAACGTGAGGATCACGCCGCATACTACTGAGCAAAAGCCGTTGGCACGCGAAGCTCCGAAGCTACTTCCGCAAGCCCCTCATACTGCCTTTCACCCTGCGGCAGCTCTCTGAAAATCGGGTATCCTGCGTACTCCTCTTCATCATCGCCTTTGAATACTTTTTTATTATACACGATAATATTGCGTTTGTCAAGACCGATTTAGCCGTTAGACTTTAGCTGTTAGAACTAAGAGCTAAGAACTAAGATTTTGTAGGGGCTGCCTTTGGCAGTCCGCATTTTACGCAACAAATATAAATAACATATTGTAGGGGACGACGTCCTCGGCGTCCCACAATTGCAATGAAACTGACGGGCTGTCGGGGACGCCAGTCCCTACAGTATGCAATTATTGCGGTTTTTAGCCGAAATGCTTGACATTTCGGGGATAATACTTTATAATGAACACATCTTAATATCGGTTATAATAACTGACGAAAAGGAGAGGTTTTATGAGAAAAGCAAGATTTATCGGCATTTTAATGGCAGCAGTCATGGCAGCAGTACCTTTCACGGGAACAGCTAAGAATATAGGCATTAACTCTATTGAGGCAAATGCGAGAAATAGTGTTTTACGCGATGAAGCGGGCTTTATATATACTTGTTGTGTAGATGAACCAAATGTAAGAGGTATTACTATAAATGGCTGGAACAAATGGGGAAGCAAGTATCGTTCAGGAGATGACCTTGGGAACGGCAACTATCATTTATCATTATGGTACGGTGTACTTACTATCAGAAAATATATAAACGGAAAAGATGCTAATGGAGTTCCTCAAAATGATTATGCTTATTACAACGTGTTTAGATTTGATACAGGCGGCGGAGATATGATATGTTTCCAGCTTGACGGAAATCTTGTAGTTTATAGCGGTATAACAGGCAAACCAACAGCACATACAGGGACTTGCAGCACATATCAGTCCACCAATCAGGGCTATGCCTATGAATATGCACTGACAAATGACGGAAGGCTGCTTATTTACCGTTTTTATCCTGGTTATTATTATGACAGAACAGGCGCTTTAAAAGGCAAATACCAGATAATCTGGGACAGCAGTAAGGATAAGATGTACAGGATATAATAAGCCTGTTTACAGGCATATGGGCGGCGTTTGCCGCCCTTTTTGTTTGCCCGTATACATCACGGGCGGATAATATCCGCCCCTACTTGTGGGACGTCGAGGACGCCGTCCCCTACAAAAAACGCAAATTTTCTCATTTTCTACTTGCAGTCCGTCCGAAACTGTGATATAATATATGTATCTATGTTTGAAAGGATTTGAAACTATGATCATACTTGACGAACTCAGAGTCGAAATGACAGGCTACCGCAAGGAAATGGCGGAGCTTGCTGACGTTCTGAATATAGAAGCTGCTAAAAAGCGCGTTGAAGAGCTTGGCGAGGAGACTGCCAAGGAGGGCTTCTGGGACGACCTCGAAAACTCCCAGAAGGTGCTCAAGGAGCAGAAGTCCCTTGAGAAGAAGATCGAGAAGTACAACCAGCTCAACGAGAACCTCGAAGATATAATCACTCTCATCGAGCTCTCTATCGAGGCTGACGATGAAAGCGACATCGAGGAGATAAAGAAGGAGTCGGAAGCCTTCAAGACCAAGCTGGAGGACGAAAAGCTGGCTACTCTACTTAACGGCGAGTATGACAACGCCAACGCTATCCTCACTTTCCACGCAGGTGCAGGCGGTACAGAAGCTCAGGACTGGGCAGAAATGCTCTACCGTATGTACAACCGCTGGGCTGAGCGCCATGAGTTCAAGGTGGAGCTCCTTGACTATCTCGACGGCGACGAAGCCGGTATGAAGTCCGCTTCTATCCTCATCGAGGGCGAAAACGCATACGGCTACATGAAGTCCGAGTCAGGCGTTCACAGACTTGTCCGTGTATCTCCTTTCGACGCACAGGGACGCCGCCACACTTCATTCGCAGCTCTGGAAGTTATGCCCGAGCTTGATGACTCCATAGAGGTAGATATCCGTCCCGAGGATATCGAAATGGAGGTTTACCGTTCAAGCGGTGCAGGCGGACAGAAGGTAAACAAGACCAGCTCAGCTGTACGTCTTATCCATAAGCCCACAGGTATCGTTGTGTCCTGCCAGACTCAGCGAAGCCAGTACCAGAACAAGGACTACGCCATGAAGATGCTCCGTTCAAAGCTTGTTGAGATCAAGGAGCGCGAGCACCTCGAAAAGATCGAGGATATCAAAGGTGTTCAGAACCAGATTGCATGGGGCTCACAGATACGCTCATATGTATTCATGCCCTACACACTCGTAAAGGACACCCGTACAGGCTTTGAAAACGGCAATATACAGGCTGTTATGGACGGCGACATCGACGGCTTCATCAATGCTTACCTGAAATCGCTCTCACACGGAACTCTTGAAAAGTAATAAGTTGAGAGGTGGAAGTGGAAAGTTGAGAGTTATTTCTCAACATTAAACTCACAACAACAATTTTAAAACTCCCCGAACTTAAATCCGGGGAGCTTTTTTATAATACACTCGTCAGTTTCGGTGTTTCGCCGCTCTTCATCATCTCCAGCATATCCCGGAGTTCTGCAAGCTCGGACTGGAGCTCCTCGCTGTCGTTCTCCGCAAGATGGACTATCCGCGAGAATATCCTGTCTACGTCCGTCAGCCTGTCGTACTTCAGCAGCACTGACGCTTTAGTGCGGAAGTCCTCCCACTCTGCGCTGAGCGCTCCTGCTCGGACAGCCGCCTCATCGGTTTCTCCCCTCTCCGCAAGCTCCGATATAACGCCGAGTTTTTCCAGCATATTGCCGCAGCGGCGGTTCACCCACAGGCTTGAATACACGCTCAGTCCAATGAGCAGCAGTATGATGACCGCGCTGATCTTAGTCCTTGTCACTGTTGTCCCCTCCTACCGTAAAAATATGGGGCGGACTCCCCTTTTTGTCCGCTATGAAGCACTTTCCTGCGGCATCGGTCGTCATGATAAAGACCTCCTTCACCGTCATACCGCGGCTTTTCACCACAGTCTCCACCATGCTCCTGCTGAGGTTTGCCGCCGAAAGTGCCTTATCCACAAAGCTGCCGTCGGAGATAATGAGCACAGGCGGATCATTCTCCTCTGCCTTTATACACATATCCGCCCGTGTGGGAGTGTCCGCTGATGGCTTTTTCATGACAGACACGCTGCCCGTGGTCTCCACTATGGCGAACTGCACCTCATCAAGGTCGAATATATCCTTGCTGCGAAGCGCCATGAGAAGATCGTCCGTAGAAAATCGCAGCTCCCTGAGGACATCCCGCTCTATACAGCCTCCCCTGACCACTATCTTGGGACTTCCAGAGATAAGCTTTCTCAGCCTCGGAAACTTCAGATCAAGCCATGAAACAAGAACCTCAAAGCATACCAGTGCCAGAATGGGAGTAACTCCCACTATTACGGGAATATTCACGTCCTCGATGGGCAGGGTCGCGATATTGGAAACAAGTATGGTTATGACCAGCTCAGAGGGCTGGAGCTCCCCCAGCTGACGCTTTCCCATGAGCCTCACTGCAAAGATGACCAGGACGTACAGCAGCAGCGATCTTATCAGTATAACACACATAAAAACAGCTCCTTCGGGAATATTGTCCCCCGAAAGAGCCTTTATATTCGTTATGACGCAGAAAGCCCCGAGGCGATATTCCGCTTCGGGGCTGTTTTTATTCAGAAAAACGCTTGTTGTACTCGGTATAAGCTTTGACGATGATCTCCGCGCAGAGCTCGTCGCCCAGCTCGGCACTGTTAAGGCAGAGGGAATACTGATCCTTGTCCTGCCATACTCTTCCTGTATTGACGTTATAGAAGGTCTCACGGCGCTTGTCTGCCTTTTTCATTATGGACTCGGCCTTCTTCTCTTCGGTATTATACTGCTCAATGGCACGCTTCAACCTGGACTCACGGTCCGCATAGATGAACACGCTGAAGCAGCCACGGTCCTCAAGGATATAGCTTCCGCAGCGGCCAACCAGCACGAAGCTCTTCTCCTTGTCGGCGATCTCGTTGATTATGCGGCTCTCCATAAGGAAGACCTTGTCAGAAAGAGGCAGGTTCTCCTCCATAGTTCTTGCTGGATTTGCTGACAACAGCAATGAGTACAGAAAGCTGGTGGGGACGTTCTCCTCAGCGCTCTCAAGGTAATTCGGAGCGATACCGCATCTCTCGGCTGTCATTTCGAGTATCTGTCTGTTATAGCAATTTATGCCCAGCTTATCGGCAGCAAGCTGTCCTATAATGCTTCCGCCGCTTCCGTACTGTCGTTCTATAGTGATAATTGTCTTTTTCATCGGATTATACCCCCGCTAAATAGAATTTCTTATTAGATATGATAAAATAACTACAAATATATTATACCACGTTTTGCACATATTTCAAGCTTATCAAGAATAATTATTGTCTAAATAGTTAAATTCTATATTTTCAACAATTTCAATTCCCCTGAATTGTGCATTTTTCAAAGCAAAAAACCTCCCGCTGATATACACAACGGGAGGTGTAAGTTTACTTTATGCTCTACTGATGAGTCACTATCAGTTTCGTATTATCAAACGCAGCCCTGAGCCTTCATTGCCTCAGCAACCTTGAGGAAGCCTGCAATGTTAGCGCCAGCCATGTAGTTGCCTTCCATGCCGTACTCCTTAGCAGCATCGTCGCAAGCCTTGAAGATGGACTTCATGATGCCGTGGAGCTTCTCGTCAACCTCTTCAAATGTCCAGCTCAGTCTCTCGCTGTTCTGGCTCATCTCAAGACCTGATGTTGCAACGCCGCCTGCGTTAGCAGCCTTAGCAGGACCATAGAGGAGACCGTTTGAAAGGTATGTCTCGATAGCCTCGGGAGTAGAAGGCATATTTGCGCCCTCAGCGATAGCAAAACCGCCGTTTGCAACGATAGCCTTTGCGCCCTCGCCGTCGATCTCATTCTGTGTAGCACAGGGAAGAGCGATGTCAAGCTTGATGCCGCCTGCATTGCACTTGAGTGTCCAAACGCTGCCCTCGTGGTACTCAGCATTCTTGTGTGAAGTTCTTGAAGCGTACTCCTTGATACGTCCGCGCTCAACCTCCTTGATCTGCTTAACGAGATCAAGCTCGATTCCGTCGGGATCGTAGATATAACCGTTAGAGTCGGAAACTGTAACTACCTTAGCGCCATACTGTGTAGCCTTCTCTGTAGCGTAGATAGCAACGTTGCCTGAACCTGAGATAACAACTGTCTTGCCCTCGAAGCTCTTGCCGTTAGCCTGGAGCATCTCGTTTGTGAAGTAGCAGAGACCGTAGCCTGTAGCCTCTGTTCTTGCCAGTGAACCGCCGTATGTAAGGCCCTTACCTGTGAGAACGCCAACAAACTCGTTGCGGATCCTCTTGTACTGACCGAACATGAAGCCGATCTCTCTTGCGCCTGTTCCGATATCACCAGCAGGAACGTCGCAGTCAGCGCCGATGTGCTTGCAGAGCTCTGTCATGAAGCTCTGGCAGAAGCGCATGATCTCTCCGTCGCTCTTGCCCTTGGGGTCGAAGTCGGAACCGCCCTTACCGCCGCCCATAGGCAGAGTTGTAAGGCTGTTCTTGAATACCTGCTCAAAACCGAGGAACTTGATGATTCCGAGGTATACTGAGGGGTGAAGTCTGATACCGCCCTTGTAAGGTCCGATAGCAGAGTTGAACTGTACTCTGAAGCCTCTGTTGACCTGTACCTTGCCGTTGTCATCAACCCAGGGTACACGGAAGATGATCTGTCTCTCAGGCTCTACGATACGCTCAAAAACGCCTGCATCGATGAGATCCTGTCTCTTCTCTGCAACGGGCTGGAGTGTCTCGAGGACCTCTGTAACAGCCTGGATGAACTCAGGCTCGCCGGGATTTCTCTTTTCTACTCTTGCTAATAAATCGATGAGATACTGATTTTTTAACGCCATTGTTAAAAAACCTCCTTTACAAAATTCTGCGTTTCCGCAGTTCATTTAAAATTATATCACTCCCTTTTCCATTTTGCAATACTTTATTGTGGTAAATTTTCAATTTTGTTTGTTTTTGTGCTATATTCACAAAAGCTCAGCATTGATTTGTGCAGACTGCTGTAGCCGCATAAAAAACAGATTTATCAGCTGTTAACATCAGTTTACTCCGAAAGCAGGCATTACTTCTGCATTTCGCAACATTTTCACCTGTGATCCCCCAAGTTTTTTATCAGTTTTGTATTGATTTTCTCTTCGGAATGTTATATAATATATTCAATCGGTTAAACCGATGCCTCAGGAGGGGATCAAATGCTAAAGGCAATATGCTCCTCAAAGGAGCTTGCCAATAACAGCTATTACGCCTGCATCAGCGATATCATCGGCTCAAAGCAGGTACAGGAGCTGAAATCCATTACACATCATATCTCCACCACCCGCTTCCAGCACTGCGTGAACGTGTCCTATTACAGCTACATAGTCTGCCGCGTGCTGAAGCTCAACGCACGTTCTGCCGCAAGAGCGGGACTTCTCCACGACCTCTTCTACTACGACAGGAAGGAATACAACTCGGACAGACTCAAGGGACAGGCTTCCCACAGCAAGCACCACCCCATGATCGCCTCGGAAAATGCCTCCGAGGTAACTGAGATAACAAACCTCGAAAGAGATATGATTGAAAAGCATATGTGGCCAATGACACGCCCTATGCCGAAATACAAGGAAACTTACATAATCACCATCATCGACAAATACTGCGCAGTCCTGGAATTCTGTGTGCCCAAGGTACAGAGGATAGTCAGGCGGAAAGCGCGGTAACACATATAACAGGAGGTATCCCTACAATGAAGATCGAAACCAAATGCCTGCACGCAGGCTACACACCGAAGAATACGGAACCCAGAGTCGTTCCTATCGTACAGAGTACGACCTATGTATACGACTCGACTGACGATGTGGCAGCCGTATTCGATGACCCCCACAAAGAGCCTTATCTACTCAAGATTTGAGAACCCCACAGTTATGGCTGTTGAGGAGAAGATAGCAGCTCTCGAAGGCGGTATCGGCGCTATGTGTACCTCCAGCGGTCAGGCAGCTTCTCTCCTCTCGCTTCTCAATATCCTGAAGGCAGGAGACAGCTTCATCTCAGCAGCTACAATCTACGGCGGTACTATCAACCTCTTCGCATACACACTCAAGAAGCTGGGCATCGAGTGCATCTTCGTCGATGCAGACGCCTCAGAAGATGAAATAAGAGCTGCATTCAAGCCCAATACAAAGGCTGTTTTCGGCGAGACTCTCGCCAATCCCGCACTCTCTGTTTTCGACATTGAGAAATTCGCTAAGATAGCTCACGAGAACAAGGTCCCCCTAATCATCGACAACACCTTCCCCACACCTATACTGTGCAGACCCTTTGAGTACGGTGCGGATATAGTTATCCACTCCACTACAAAGTACATGGACGGCCATGCTGTCCAGGGCGGCGGCGTTATCGTTGACTCGGGCAACTTTGACTGGACAAACGGAAACTTCCCTGAGTTCACAGAGCCCGATGAGAGCTATCACGGCACTATATATACAAAGGCTTACGGCAAGGCTGCTTACATCGTAAAGGCAAGAATGCAGCTCATGAGAGACTTCGGCTGCTATCCTTCAGCTCAGTCCGCATTCTACCTTAATCTGGGTCTTGAGACTCTCCACATCCGTATGAAGCAGTACTGCGAAAACGCAATGAAGGTGGCTGAGTATCTGGAAGCCAACGAGCACGTTGAGTCAGTAAACTACCCTGCTCTCGCAGGAAACAAGTACCATGAGCTGGCTAAGAAGTACCTCCCCGACGGTACAAGCGGAGTTATCTCCTTCATCATCAAGGGCGGCAGAAGCACAGCTGTAAAGTTCATGGACTCACTCAAGCTTGCCTCAAACGAGGTACACGTTGCGGATATCCGTACCTGCGTTCTTCACCCTGCAAGCGCTACTCACCGTCAGCTCACTGACGAGCAGCTCGTTGCAGCAGGCATAAACGGCGGTCTTATCAGACTTTCCGTCGGCCTTGAGAACGTTGACGATATCATCGACGACCTCCGTCAGGCTTTTGCGGCTATCGACTGATACTCCTCGTTTTGCCACCAATAAAAGAGGTAATCATCATGAAAACTATCATCGTATACTCATCTCAGACAGGTTTTACTAAGAAATATTCGGAATGGCTGGCAGAAAAACTGGGCGGAGAGACCATCTCAGTCAAGGAAGCTTCAAAAAAGGACGACAAGTTCTTTGAAGGCTTTGACGCCATAGTCTACGGCGGCTGGGTTGCTGTTGAAAAAATACACAAGCTTGACTGGTTCACAAGCAGAATGGACAAGTGGCACGACAAGAAGCTGGCTGTATTCTGCACAGGAGCAAGTCCCGCAACTTTTTCAGGCATCACCGCTCTCCTTGACAGGTCACTCACCGACGAACAGAAAAAATATGCAAAGGTTTTCTACTGCCCCGGCGGACTTGACTACAGCAAGATGTCCCTGGGCTCGAAAATGCTCATGAAGACCTTTGCCGCCATGCTCAAGGGCAAGAAAAACAAGACCGAAGACGAAGCAGCTATGGCTGAGCACGTTTCGGCTTCCTGTGATATGACAGACAAAAAATACCTTGAGCCCATCATAGAATATCTTTCCGACAAGGCTCCGGCATTGTCAAGCACGGCGGATATGCAGAAATGCTCGTAATTCCGCTGTAAAAATGTTCATGTTATCGCTTCGGGCAAAAAAATATCGCCCGAAGCGATGTTTTTTGCCGTATAAAAAAGGACCGCACCCATAGGCGCGGTCTCTCCTATTCAATCTCTTCTGAAAAGCTCTCTGAGCACCATTCCTCCGCCTGCTGCGGTAAGTCCGAACATGACGATGAATGTGAATGCGTTGGACCTTCTCCAGTGGAGCTGTGTGGTCAGCATTACGCTCAGCAGCACTATGACTATGCCGATAGAAAGAACTATCCAGCCGTATATCTTCTTTTCCATCAGGAAGAGCATTGCAATTCCTATGATTATCGGAAGCATGATAAGTCCGTTTGCAAAGTGGAAGCCGCCGAAGCTTAAGAAATGTCCGCCATAGCCCCATGAGCTGGTGACCTCGATATTCTGGAATATCATGAACAGGCCGCCGCCCAGCAGAAGCAGTCCTACGAAGAAGCTGAGAAGCCTGTTGCCCTCGCTCTTTGAGGAAACTGAATTAACGCTCTTGCGGGTCTCAAGAAGCTCCTTGTACATTTTATCCAGTTCTTTGTCTTTGTTTGTTTTTGGCATAATACCGCCCCCTATATCAATATTACAAGTATATTATACATGATACCCTGTCCGATGTCAAGTATATCGCGGAAAATTCATCTTTTTTCACCTCCCCGTGAGGCTTTTTCCGGCGCTGTAAGGCACAGAGGTGAAAGTTTTATGAAAATAACAGTGCGCTATTGACAAAGGCTTATAAATAAAGTATAATATGATTTGAAAATGATTATCAAATTCAAAAAGTGAGGGATAGTATGGCGTTTTTCAGAAGACTTTTTTCCGCAGTTTCAGTGGCGGCAGCTGCCGCTCTCCTGCTGACGGGATGCAGCAGTCACTCAGGAAACAGCGGCGGCAGGCTCAGTATAGTCTGCACATCGTTTCCCGAGTATGACTGGACAAGGCAGATAGTAGGCGACAGCGACGGCGCGGAGATAACATATCTCCTCAGCAGCGGCATCGACCTTCATAACTATCAGCCAAGCGCTAAGGACATCATGACTATCTCTGACTGCGATATATTCATTTATGTGGGCGGAGAGTCCGAGAGCTGGGCTAAGGACGCCCTCAAGGAAGTGAACCCGAAGGATACAAAGGTCATAAAGCTGATGGAGGTCCTGGGTGAAAGCGTCAAGGAGGAAGAGCTGAAGGAAGGCATGGAGCACGAGGAGGAAGAGGGCCATCACGACGAGCCCGAATATGACGAGCACGTCTGGCTCTCCATTAAGAATGCGGAGATACTTTGCAATGAGATATGCGAGACCCTCTGCGAGAAGGACAGCGCCAATGCGGACACCTACCGTGCAAACCTCCGCAGCTATACCGAAAAGCTTGAGGCTCTGGACGAGGAATACACCGAAATGGCTGACAGCGCAGAAACAAGGACAGTCCTTTTCGGGGACAGGTTCCCCTTCCGATATCTCTGCGACGACTATGACATAGACTACTACGCCGCCTTTCCGGGCTGCTCCGCGGAGACCGCCGCCAGCTTCGAGACCGTAGCTACACTGTCAAAGAAGCTGAACGAAAAGGAACTTGACACAGTATTTATCATCGAAAACTCCGATGACTCCATCGCGCGGTCAATAATCAGCAACTCAGACCGCAGCGGAGTCTCCATAGAAACACTCAACTCCATACAGTCGGTGACTCAGAAAGATATTGACAGCGGAGCCACCTACCTTTCAATCATGGATTCAAATCTGGAAACACTAAAGAAGGCGCTTGATCAATAATGGGTACATTACTGAAATGCGAAAACGTCTCTCTCGGCTACGAGGGAGACGTTGTCACGAAAAACCTCAACTTCACCGTCAGCAGCGGCGATTACCTCTGCATAGTCGGTGAGAACGGCTCGGGAAAGAGCACGCTCATAAAGGCTCTCCTGGGGCTGAAGCCCCCTATAAGCGGCAGTATTTCTCTCTGCGGAGAGGTGGGCAGGAACGAGATAGGCTATCTCCCACAGCAGACCATGGTACAGAGAGACTTCCCTGCCTCGGTGCGTGAGATAGTTCTCTCAGGCTGCATGAACCGCTGTGGCTTCCGTCCTTTTTACAGCAAAGAGGAGAAAAAGCTGGCTCACGATATGATGCGCAGACTGGAGATAGAGCCTCTCACAAAGCGCTGCTACAGAGAGCTTTCGGGCGGTCAGCAGCAGAGAGTCCTCCTTGCAAGAGCTCTGTGCGCCGCAAGAAAGATGATACTCCTGGACGAGCCTGTTACAGGTCTCGACCCCAAGGCTACCAACGAGATGTATGAGCTTATCGACAGTCTCAACAAAAAGGACAAGATAACCGTTATCATGGTATCCCACGATATGAATGCCGCTGTAAGATATGCTTCCCATATACTCCATGTGGGCAGGAAGCAGCTGTTTTTCGGCACCAAGGAGGACTACCTGACCAGCAAGACCGGACAGGCATTCCTGGCTGTTATGGGAGGTGAGGAAGATGAGTGAGATGCTTACCACTCTCCATGATTACTTCCAGCACCCCTTTATAAGATACGCTCTTATAGTTGGTCTGCTCATCGCCCTCTGCTCGTCACTTCTGGGCGTAACACTGGTAATGAAGCGCTTTTCCTTCATCGGTGACGGTCTTTCGCACGTTGCCTTCGGCGCTATGGCAGTCGCCACAGTCACAGGCATCACCAACAATATGCTCATTATCATGCCCGTCACCATCATTTCGGCAGTCCTGCTGCTGAGAACGGGCAATAACACCAAGATAAAGGGTGACGCCGCCGTCGCCATGATCTCTGTGGGAGCCCTTGCGCTGGGCTATATGCTCATGAATATCGCTGCCCGCAGCGGAAACGGCAGGACCACCAGCAATGTCTCCGCAGACGTGTGCTCCACACTTTTCGGCTCCACATCAATACTCACCCTGTCCCTTACAGACGTGTGGATATGTGTTGCAATGTCGGTCATCGTGGTAACGGTATTCCTGGTATTCTACAACAAGATATTCGCGGTCACATTCGATGAGAGCTTCGCAAAGGCTACGGGAGTCCGCGCGGATATGTACAATCTCCTCATTGCCATAGTTATCGTAGTCATCATCGTCATCGCCATGAAGTTCGTGGGCTCGCTGCTCATATCGGCGCTGATAATCTTCCCTGCGCTGTCCGCAATGAGAGTTTTCAAGAGCTTCAGAAGCGTTATAATCTGCTCCGTAGTCATCTCGCTTTTCTGTGCAGCAAGCGGAATAATCATCTCCATACTGGCAGGAACTCCCGTGGGCTCCACCATTGTTTCCGCCGATATATGCGTATTCTTCCTGTTCTGTCTTATCTCACTGGTACTCAGGAGGGGGAAAAAATGAGAAAAGCCGCTGTTATAGCTGTGCTCTGCATACTCTGCGGAGGCATATGCGGCTGCGGAAAAAAGCCGGCGGTCTCACAGCCCCAGAGCAAGGTTGAAACAGTCACAGATGCCTCGGGCAAAGTCATAGACCTGGACCTGACAACTATGAGCAGCACCATGATCTACAGCACAGTTTCAAACATGATGATGTATCCCGATTCCTATCTGGGACAACATATAAAGCTTGAGGGACGGTTCTCCGTCTATCATGACAAGGGCGGTGACAAGTATATCTTCTCCGCCATAATCCCCGACGCCACAGCCTGCTGCTCACAGGGCATAGAATTCGTCCTGGACGGCAGCTACAAATACCCCGACGACTACCCCGAGGAGGGAACTACCATTACCGTTACGGGTGATTTCAACGTCTATGACGAGTACGGCTTCAAATACTGCCAGCTGCAGAACGCGGCAATGTCCGTCAGCGAAGAATAATACAGTCCCGCCATTACAGACGCACCGATACAGAGTTTTCAAGCCATGGTATTTCTGATGTCTGATCAGAAATATTATGGCTTTTTTATTGACGGTAAAGGATGTTTTCACTGACATAAATCATAATTTAGCGCAAGCGCTAATAGTGATTAGTGCATAGTGGTTAGTGATTAGTTAATGTGTTCGCTGCGCTCACATTATTTAAATAACGTCGCCGAAGGCGACACCACAAC
>Ga0116174_10001593_pt1 | contig 20416 bp, 14 predicted proteins | sample AD_UKC087_MetaG_FD_89801 | JGI IMG/M metagenome (GOLD analysis project Ga0116174, IMG submission 89801) | Active sludge microbial communities of municipal wastewater-treating anaerobic digesters from USA - AD_UKC087_MetaG | ecosystem: Engineered > Bioreactor > Anaerobic > Digestate | place: USA...
CGCTGCTTTGACAGCCGCCGCCAAGGCGGTGGCAGTGGTTTCGACCATAGTGATGATTTCGATGACAGCTCAGGCCGCCCCTAACGGTGCGGATATCGCCTCTAAGGTAAAGACCGCCTACGAGAGCCTTAAGACCGTGTCGCTCATCGCCGCCGTCGAATACAAGGAAGGCAAGAACCTCATGGCGATGAAGGCCAGCGTGATGGCCGACCTTGCGACAAATGTGATACGGCTTGAGATAACCCAGCATCCGGTCCTCGAGGGTCAGATCGTCATACTTGACGGCAACAAGAACATATCTACAGTCTACATGCCCGTTACCAACCAGGCTTTCCGCGGGCCCTCCGCCAAGGTCGCATCGGCGCTCGGCGTGGATATGACCAGTTTCAGCCCTGACCAGCTTCTCAACATAGACATAAACGAAGCGCTGTCGATCAAGTACCTGCGCACAGAGAAGATTGACAGGCTGGATTACTATGTGCTCGAGACGAAGCCTAAGCAGGCCCCTGACACATACCAGCTGGTATGGGTGGACGCGGAGAATTACTCGGTCAAACAGGTTGAAGCCTATGACGCCCAGAAAGTCCGGCTGGTCAAGGTAGTAATAGAGGAATACAAACCGAACGTCAAGCTCGATGCCAAGAAGCTGGCAGAGCTGCCCAAGGGGACGAAGATCTCCGAAATAAAGTAATGTGACGCTCTTGGAGGGGCTTTTATGAATCTTACGTTGTTTTCGCTCAAGAGGCCAGTCACCGTCGTAATGGCGGTGCTGGCTGTATTAATGTTCGGATTAATATCGCTCGACAGGCTGAGCCTTGAGATGCTGCCGAACATGGACTTCCCCATGCTTGCCGTAGTGACCATTTATCCGAACGCGGATGCTGAAACTGTGGAATCTACTGTTACACTACCCGTAGAGACACAGATAAGGGCGATCCAAGGCGTCAGGAACGTCAACTCCACGAGCATGGAGAACGCTTCCATGGTCATGGTGGAGTTCAACTGGGGGACAGACCTCGGGGAAGTCCAGAACATCGTGAAGTCGGAGCTGGAAGCGAACTCTATGTTCATGCCCAGCGGCGCAAACGACACCTTCATCATCAGGATGAACCCGGATTCGATCGCCATGCTGATGCTCAGCATAGGATCCGAAGGTGAACCGGTCGAAGTCACCTCCAAGATAAAGAGGGACATAATACCCGAGATAAACAGGGTGCCTGGGGTGGCCGGCATAGTGCTGAGCGGCGGCACGGACAGGGTTATCACCGTCGAATACGACCACGAGAAGCTGGTGGAGAACAACGTAAACCCAATGTTGATGCAGCTTCTCATCCAGTATCAGAACATGACTGTTCCTGCAGGCGCCATAGTCGAGGGTGGCGTACGTTACCAGACGAAGGTCGGATCGAAGCTGAAAAGCATCGAGGACCTCGAAAACCTAGTCATAGGCCTGAAGAAGAAGGACGAGGGCGGAGAGGGTTCGGGACTTATGGGCCTTTCGATGCTCATGCCGTCTTTCCTGACGGTGGGCGATGTCGCTGACGTAAGGCTCGAAGGGCAGACCGCCGAAGGCTACATGAGGGTGAACGGCAAATCCAGCGTCGTCTTGAACATCTACAAGCAGTCAGGGTACAACACGGTCAACGTGGCCAAGGACCTGAAGGCGAAGATAAGCGAGCTGAGCGAACAGTATCCCGACATATCCCTCGGTTACATATTCGACCAATCCGAGTTCATAAGCCAGTCGATAGGCGACCTCGGAACTAGCGCCATACAGGGCGCGTTCCTGGCGATCGCGATACTCTTCCTTTATCTCAGGAGCCTGAAAGCGACACTCGTAATCGGCATATCGATACCGCTTTCGGTGATAATAACATTCTCTGTCATGCTCGCGACCAACATGGAGCTCAACCTCCTCACGCTGGGCGGCCTTGCGTTGGGCATAGGGATGCTCGTCGACAACTCGATCGTCGTCCTTGAAAGCATCTACCGTCGAAGGGAGATGGGCGACAGCATGTTCGATGCTGCGCTATACGGTACCAGGGAAGTCAGCATGGCGATCCTTGGCTCCACCCTGACGACGGTCGGCGTGTTCGTTCCAGTTGTATTCATGTCGAGCCTCGCCGGCCAGCTGTTCAAGGACCTTGCCCTTACTGTCACGTATTCGCTGGCATCATCACTCATCGTAGCCCTTACGATAGTGCCGTTGGCGAGCCTCAAGCTGAACCTGAAGGCGCCAAAGGCCGCCAAGGAAGGCGTGGAAGAGGAGAGGGCCCTTACCGAGAAGCAGAAATACGAGAGGTACGGAGCACAGAAGTCCCGCAGGATATATGAAGGGGCTACGGCATGGGGCCTCAAGCACAGATGGCTGGTAATAGGGATGATGGCCGTTGCAGTGGGCCTTTCTGTGCTGGGTTACTTCCAGCTGGACCAGGAGTTCCTGCCGAAGATGGACATGGGAAGGATAGACGTGACTCTCATTCTTCCGGCAGGGAGCCCTACCGATAAGACGAACGAAGCGTCCTTGTACCTTGAGGACCTGCTATTGAAACAAGGATGGGTAGAATCCGTTTCAGCCCAGGTCGGCAGCCTCGGCACAGGCAGCTACCTTGCCCTTGTGATGTCCAACGCCGCCAATGAATCGACATTGGGAGTGAACATCAAACAGGACAAGGACAGGATACCTATCGAAGATGCCGTTCAGGAGGTAAGAAAGCTAGCAGATTAAGTGATAGCAAAGTACCCTGGGGCTAATGTAACCGTAGACACATCGGGTTTCGGCGCGCTTCTGGGCGGCTTCATAGACCTGTTCGGCACGAAAGTCAACGTAAGCATAGTTGGAACCAACAGGGAAGGCATCGCCCAGGTGGCAGCAGAGATGACCGAGAGGCTGAGGAATACCCCCGGCATCATGGACGTAATATCGGACCTGGAGAACACCCAGCCTGTGATGCTCCTGGACGTAAACAGGACGAGGGCCCTCATGGGCGGTCTTACGGCAGCCCAGATAGGACTCGGCGTCAGGACCAGCTCGCTTGGCACGAACGTCACAAACATGACCATAGACGGCGAAGTTGTATCGGTGCTCGTGAAACCCTCCACCGGTAAGGATCCCGACCTGGCCTCCCTCATGAACCTGCCGGTCTCGAGCACGACGTCAATAATCAGCACAGGAGGTGATGCCGCCTCGTCGGCAGCGGCGGCAGCGGCGAGTTCGCTTCTCTCCCCGGTGACCGATGTCTACGTCAACAGGGTGGCAACGCCATATGAAGAAGTAGGCCCTGTCCAGCTCACAAGGCGCAACGGCGAGCAGATAATGCAGGTGACCTACGCGTTCGACAGCTCGTATAAGATAGGCAATGCTCAAAAGGTGGCCGAAAAGATCGCCTCTGAAATAGATATGCCCGACGGAGTCAAGGTGAACTTCGGCGGGGTATCCGAGCTTCTGACGGACGGTTTCAACGACCTTTACTTCGCGGCAGCTATGGCCGTCTTCATAGTCTATTTCGTGATGGCAGTGCAGTTCGAATCGTTCATCTATCCGCTGATCATCCTTTTCACCGTGCCGCTGGCGCTAATAGGAGCAGTCGCTGCGTTGTTCCTGAGCGGTACCGGAGTCGGGATCAGCGCCCTGATAGGAATAGTCGTCCTTATAGGAGTAGTGGTCAACAACGGCATAGTCATGGTCGACTTCATCCTCCAGATGAAGGCGAAGGGCTTCAGCACCGACCAGGCGATCATCATCTCGGGAAGGTCAAGGCTCAGGCCGATCCTGATGACGGCCCTGACCACCATACTCGGACTTATACCGATAGCGTTCTCCACAGGCAAGGGTTCGGAGATAAGCAGGGGCATGGCTTTTACGGTAATTGGCGGCCTGGTTGCATCCACTTACCTGACCCTGGTCGTAGTACCTGTGGCTTTCAAGCTCTTTGACGACTTCATCAACTGGATCGGCAGGCACAAGGAGGTAAGCATCGATGAAGCTAAATAAGGCGGCCGTCCTTGCGGCGGTGGTCATGATACTGGTCGCAATGCCTTCGTTGGCGAAGGCGGCTGAGGATCCGTTCAGCCTGAAGCTGAAGGAGGGCGATTCAATCGCCTTCACCGGCATAGGCTTCAGCACTGATGCAGACAAGAAGCTGCTTTTGGACCTCGACTGGACCGGGTTGGGGGTCGTGCTGGACGTATACGGCGTCAACACAAGGCTTGGGATGGCAGTGGACTTCTGGAAGGCTGGGGAGACCCCGGCGGACTTCGGCATAACCGGAGGCATAGGGCTAGACTATACGAAGATAATAAGCCTGCTTGCCGTGGTCGATGCCTCAGGCAACGCTTTCATACAGAAGAATGCAAGCGGCCTCAGCGGAGCGCTGACGACCAGGGTGTCCGCAAATACCGCCAAGCTGGCGGTAGTGCTTGACGCCGGGGCGATGTGGCCCGGCTTCGACAAATTCCCCGCTATGATGCTCGGACAGTCTGCCTGGACAGGCAAGGCCCTGGTGATGGACCCGGGGCAGGGCTGGCTGGAGCTGGCATTGGCGTTCATGAGTTCGAAGGGGCGCAAGGACGCAGTCAACCTGACTTACTCCAGGGACATAGACCAGTCCCTCAACAGGTTCGACATAGGCTACAACACTAGCTTCAGCCCGGATGGGACCGGGTTTACGCTAGGGCTTTACACGGGAATAGGATTCGGGCAGATCATTCCGATCCTTACGAGCGAGTTCACAGCGCAGTATGACATAACAGACGATATAGGGATAATGGCGGCGCTGGGCGCCCAGGGAGGCCTGTATCCGATGGCATGGTTCAGGGGCAAGGCATGGGCGGAGATAAACGAGGCCGCTTTCCTTGAGCTGGAGGGAAAGACGCCGATTATAGTCCTTGATCCGCTTGCGTCAAGGCTTTATCTTGAGGACCTTTCAAGATACATAGGATTGGGGATCACATTCCCGAGGGCGCTGATGAGCAAGGTCCTACTGTCGTATGACTTCAACAAGGACGTATTCGGAATCGGATATTCGATGAAGTTCTAACCGGAGGTAAGCATGGCCCCCCTCAGCACGGAGGAAGAAGCACTGGATACCGAGATGAGCGCCTCGCCCTTGGAGGGAACGGAAGACTCCAAGGGCGACGTTTTGGATTACCCCGCCAAGAGGTTCAAATCAAGGTCGGTGGTGCTTGACAGGGATGCTGTGGATCATCTGGAGAAGCACCCGGAGAGGCTGCAGGCGTTCGTCTTGAGGCTTGCCCTGCCGGCTATCGCCGACAATGTGCTTGCGACTGTAACGCAGATGGCTGACATGATAATGGTAGGAAAGCTGGGCGCCGGGGCCGTTGCCTCAGTCGGGCTTTCCAACCAGCCGCTCTTCCTCATCCAGGGGCTTTTCATGGGCATAGGAATCGGCGTGACCGCAGTCGTGGCGAGGATGTACGGAGCAGGAAGGCGCAGGGAGGCGAACCACGTCTCACAGCAGATGCTGATCTTCTCATTCCTCCTTTCGGCGCTGCTCTGCGGATTTTGGTACATCTTCGTGCCTCAGATTGTAAGCTTCATGGGCGCCCAGCCCGACGTACTGGGCCTTGGCGTCACCTACATGCGCACGATAGTGCCCGGGCTTTTCATCCTCACGGTCAACATGATCATGTCCTCGGCTTTACGGGGAGCAGGGGACACAAGGTCCCCCATGGTCGCAAACATCGCAATCAACGTGCTCAACATAATCGGCAATTACGCCTTGATATTCGGCAACTTCGGCTTCCCCGCCATGGGTGTGAAAGGTGCCGCCTTAGCGACGACCCTTTCCAGGACGACGGGTACCCTCATCCTGTTCTATATAATGACACAGGGGCGCGGGGTCCTTGAGCTGACCGCTGCAGATGGCTTCCGCCTTGAAGGAGTCACCTTGAAACGGGTGCTGAAGGTGGGGCTCCCCACCGCCGCTGAAAGGGTGAGCCTTAGCTTGGGGATTACGTTCTATACGAGGATTGTGGCTTCGCTCGGCACGATAACCTATGCTGCGCACCAGATCGCCATAAACGCCGAGCAGATATCCTTCATGCCGGGCTTCGGCTTTGCGACCGCCGCCACAGCCCTGGTCGGGCAGGCCCTCGGGGCCGGCAGCAGGAAGATGGCCGAAAGGGCAGGATGGACAGCATGGAAGATGGGGGCCATCCTCTCCGGGCTGCTGGGTCTGATACTCCTTTTCTGGCCCGAGGCATTAATGAGGCTGTACGTGGAAGACCCGGAGATAATCAGGTTAGGCAGCATGTGCCTGAGGATAATGGCCTTGGCGCAGATACCCATGTCAACGGGGCTTACCATCGTCGGAGCCTTGAGGGGCGCCGGGGATACCAGGGCGGTGCTTTACCTTACGATGTTTAGCGTATGGATAGTGCGCTTCGTAGGCAGCATAATTGCGGTCAAGACACTTGGGCTAGGCCTCTTCGGTGCATGGATAGTCATGGCCTTGGACTGGTACACAAGGGCGGCCGTCTTCATTCTGAGGTGGAAGGCGGGCCACTGGAAGGAAAGGAAGGTCTAAGATGCGGGCAGGAGTGAAAAGCCAGCTTAAGGCCGGCGGGTTGATAGCCGCCGGCCTCTCAGTTCCCTATTGCCAAAGAGGGCTCCTTCATATATAGTAAGAGAGTCTTATTATCCTGGGACAAGATGCTTGGCCAAGCAAACAATATGCGAACAAGTTTAATGGAGGTTTCTAGAATATGGAATCGACGAAAAGGACGATAGGGATACTGACAGATTCGATTTCTGACCTGCCAGAGGAGATTGCTAAGCAATACGGAATCGAGGTCATACCTGTCAAGCTCCACATAGACGACAAGACATACCTCGATAAGGTGGACATAACGGACGAGCAGTTCTTCGATATACTGAAGAACGAGCATGTGCACGCGAAGACATCGCAGCCCGGGCCCTACGACTTCCAGGTAATCTACGAGAGGATGCTTGCTAAGTACGAGAAGGTGCTCTCCATCCATGCTTCCTCGGAGTTGAGCGGGACCTTCCAGTCGGCTGTCATGGCGAGGGAAGCGCTCGGCGGGGAAACGGCGGAAAGGGTGATGCTCTTCGACACAATGCAGGCCTCCATGGGAGAGGGCATGATGGTCATCAAGGCGGCCGAGATGCTGGCTTCAGGCTCGGGAATCCATGACGTGCTCACCGAGCTGGAGAGGATAGCCGGAATCATAAAGACCAGGTTCGTGCCCGACACCCTTACATACCTCCAAAGGGGTGGCAGGATCGGCAAGGCAAGCGCCTTTGTGGGCAACATATTGAACATCAAGCCCTTGCTCGGCGTCGACAAGGTCGTATACCCGGTAGAGAAGGTGAGGGGCGGCAGGAACGTGGTTCCTAAGCTTCTTGAGCAGCTCAGGGATAGTCTAAAGCCGTCGGACAGCTTCGTCGCCTGCATTTTGAACCTGAACATGCCCGAGGACTCGGCCAAGATGGAAAGCGAGCTCAAACTGGACAAAAGGCTCAAGGGCATCTTGCACGCCAAAGTCGGGGCAACAATCGGCTGCCACGTCGGGCCTAAGGTGATAGGGCTCATCTGGTACACGCTGTAAGCAATGAATTGAGTCTTGCCGGCCTCGGTAGACAGGCCGGCATTATTTTAACCCAGGAAAAATGAGTTATAAAAAGGAAAAGCTGTATAACAGCCTCTTGTACGAAATAAACTAATAATGGTGGCCCAGGCAGGAATCGAACCTGCGGCCAACGGTTTAGGAAACCGCTGCTCTATCCCCTGAGCTACTGGGCCACGCTGGCGCGCCTGGCAGGATTTGAACCTGCGACCTGCGGATTCGTAGTCCGTCACTCTATCCACTGAGCTACAGGCGCCTGACTTAATAATACTACAACCAGTATCGCCCCTTAGTCAAGGATGAAGAGGTAAGGCGGGATTGCATGCTACCTGCGGACAGGGCAAAGATGTGCGGTTACCTGGCCGGTTTGTTGAAGAGCGAAGCACTGGTTGAAGCCTTAGGATACATCGAACAAGACCATGGGTACACAGTTGACGAGCAGTGCGAGCTCGTCCTGACGGAGGCCCCGACGTTCTGCGAGGGGAAAAGAGCTGAGCTCATTTACGGAAATCCAGGAAGCTCACAACATCATTCAAACAGGCGGTCTTTGAAGCCTGCAAGGAGGAGACGGACAAATCCAGGAACAAGCAAGAGGTCCGATCCTCGTTCAGGAAGGTGGGAGGCAGGTCCGGCGGCTTGCAGGATGGTTCGAGCGGCATGAGGCCCCTGGCGGAACTTTCATGCGATCTTCTTGGGTTGGGATTCGAAGGTTCGGGCCCTTACAGCACAAACGCCAATATCCCAGTTTCCATGGGCATACCTTGCCTTTGCATGGGAGGAGGCGGCAGCGGCGGGGGCATGCATACCGTTGAAGGGTGGTTCAGCCCTGACTACGGTTGGAGGCAAGTGCAGAGGTCTGCCTTCATAATCCGCTTTGGCTGAAGTTGGCATATAGAAAAAGTGCAGCGATCGCGCTGCACCTTCAGTCAAGCGCAATATCAGGCTTTTCCTACGGGTGCGACGTAGATTGTGAACTCTTCCTCCCCGTCAACCCCCAGGAGTTCGTCAACCAGCTTCTGGTTATAGGCAGCCACAGCGCATGTGCCGAAGCCTATCGCCTCTGCCGCAAGGTACATGTTCTGGCAGACATGCCCGGCGTCCAGGAAGAGGATTCTGTGGGCGGATGCGGGGTACCTCCATTCGCTCCTGTAAGGGATGACCGTCCAGGCGAACGTTGCTGCAGCCTTTCCTACAAATGCCTGCCCAAGGCATGCTTCGACAAGGGGGCCTGCCAGGTCGTCGCCCCGCTTGACCAGGCCGAGCTTGTGCTCCAAGGCCAGATACCTGTATAAGCCTTTTTGAAGCCCGGTTACGTCGAATACGAAGACGTAGGTCTCGAAAGCGTGCCTGGCCCCTGCTGAAGGGACGGTCCTCCTTGTCGCAATGCCGTTCTTGAATAGTCCGTGTACTCCCTGCGTAGCCCACAGCAACCAAGAAAGCTGCGACATGTTCAAGGGTTCGTCCTTATATTCCCTAAGGCTCTTCCTTCCGGCTATGATTTCACGGATATCGGGCTTTACGAGCTCTGCTTCTCTGTAAGAGGGCAGGTCGATGACCTTTTCACCAAAATAGGGCTTCTCTAGCGCCGGCGGTGGCACTCCCTTCTGCTGGTCGCTCCTGACCGTGTCGGATTTAAGGAATTTGGATTTCATGATGAAGCTCGCCCTGTTCGCATCGTCCATTCCGTACACCCCTCCTGTTTATGCCTTCCGTAGATAGATTATACTATGCTTGTCGTACCGAGCTGCAGAAGGGGAGTGCTTACGTATGCCTGATAACGGGACCAGCCACAGGAAGTTCATGGCCATTGCCATAGAGGAGGCCAAGATTGCGCTACAGGAAGGCGAGATTCCTGTCGGAGCATGCGTTGTGCAGGACGGCGAAGTGATAGCGAAGTCGCACAACATGCGGGAAAGCTACTCGGATCCCACAGCTCACGCCGAGATGCTGGCCATAAGGGAAGCATCGATGCGCCTGGGGAGATGGAGGCTTTCAGACTGCACGCTTTACGTCACTCTCGAGCCCTGCGCCATGTGCGCCGGGGCGGTTATTCAGGCGAGGGTCGGCAAGTTGGTCTTCGGCGCGTTCGATGAGAAAGCGGGGGCCGTGGGAAGCCTTTATGATATACCGAGGGATTTCAGGCTGAACCATTTCGTCGAGGTCGTTGCCGGGATAATGTCGGAAGAGACCTCCGAGCTGATGAAGGGCTTCTTCACCGGCAAGCGCTGACAGGGGAGGCTTCAAGCGAAAAGGGCGGAAGCAGTATATCGGCTGCCTCCGCCCTTTTTCATGTGGGACTTGCTATTTCATAGTTGCGTAGAATATGGAGTTGAAGAACAGCTTGAATGTACCGTGAGGCTGTCCTCTGTGCTGCGGCCTGAACCCTATAAGTATCGCGCGGCCCTTGCCGAAGGGGTATTCGATGAGATTTGCCTTGCCCTGGATGTAATTAGGCCCCATAAGCCAGCCTGACATCAGGGGGTTCCTGTCAGCAGGATACGTCGCCAGGACTTTCGCCCCGTCGCCTGTCACCTCGAAAGTCGGGCTGGATACGAAATAAGCGCCGAACTGCTTGTCCATGCCGAATGTCACCGGGCTGCTGTCGTCTGCAAGGTCTACTTCAAGCACAGAACCGGGGCAATAGAAGTTGGCGCTGGTAACGCTCGCCAGGACATTCTTGACCGGTGCGCCAAGTATGGTCGTCGCAAAGTCGAAGGCGCTGTCGAACAGTATGATGGTGCCTCCAGCGTTTACGAACTCCTTCAGGTTCTGGAGGCCTGCGTCACCCATGCCGCCTGCGTATTCGGCCGGGTAAGTATTGGCTGAGATGCCGTTTTTAAGGCTGCTGGTGGTAGTATCGGGTATGATTATCGCATCATATTTCTCGATTAGCTTGCCTTCCTTGATGTCGGCATCCCGCATGAATGTATAGGGGATCTCGAACTTGTCGAATATCAGCCTCGTCCATCCGGCGTCTGCGTTGCCTCCCCAGTTCTCATAGATGCCTACCCTGGGGTTGGACAGGGATGCTGTCTTGGCTTCAGGCTTGGACATGACCGGATGGAATGTGACAGCATACTTGGCCACCAACTCCTTGAGCTTGGCATCCAGTCCGGGTTTCGCTGCCACGATGGTGGTGCCTGCGGGCATCGTGGTCCCGTGTATGGTTGTCGGCTCGAGCAGCCATGACAGCTCGAAGCCCGCGCTCAAGAGCTTTACGCGAACTGTCGCGCTTAGGTTGGCCTCAGGTCTGAAGGCATATCCGAACGATGCGTCTCCGGCCACTATCTTGCCAGGCAGCGTCTTGAAAACGTTTACCTTTTCAAGTTCCGCTTCGAACGGCTTTTCGACTTTTATGCAGGTTACCCCCATCTGCATCGGAAGGGTCCACCCTGCAACGTCGTATGGCCTTTCAGCAGGGCCACCTGGATATTCCAGCCTGTCGGGGTATACCTGTTTATCCAGCAGAGCCATGACGTTAGGGCGGTAGGGCTGCGCTGTTAGTATCACGTAGGTGCCCGCGTCATAGGCCTTTCCGTCAGCCGTGAAAGGTTTGGTCGCCCTGTGGATCTCTACGCCTTGGAAGTCAAGCACCTCCAGCATCCAGTTGAGGGTTGCCGGGTCATAGGGGTCCTCAGGCAGCACGAAAGCTGACGGGGACTCGGTCAGGCCCTTGTGGACCGCATCCTTTCCCATCTTCACGAAGTTGTCGACGAACTCATCCTTGAACCTTGAAAGGCCCTTTGCGAAAGAGTAGATGACAGACTCGGGGTAAGCTACCACGTCTTCAAAGGTCCAAAGCCCGCCCGGCCAGATGTCAGGAAAGTTCTGAAGGAACGTCTGGGCGTTCGGAAGGCCCCTGGTGCTGGATGTAAGCTTGGAGAAAGGAATGTCGATAGGCGTGGCTATGTTCACGCTTGCGGTTTCGGTGAGGAAACCGACCATGTTGTGATAGTAAGGTCCGCTCCTCATGCCGCCGTGCCACCAAGTGTCGTACTGCGCATTAGTAGAGACGCCCTTCATGCCCTTCGACGAAAGGTCGGTTGTTGCGATGCCGCCCAGCAGCAGGATCTCCCTGAAGATGATGGGGGGGATCTCAGGGTTCGGCGGGTCGAAGAAAGGCGGGACGAACAGCCTTGCGCCGTTGGAGCCCATCTGATGTACATCGTATACGACCTCGGGGAACCAGTCGTGGTAGAGCACTTTTCCGACGTTCCTGCTTTCGGGAAGGTTGAACATGAACCAGTCGCGGTTGTTGTCATGGCCTGTGTAATAGTGATAGAGGTACGGCGGGGCAGTCCCTTCGTACTTCGTATCGAGGTGCTGCCTGTACCAATCCACGACCATCACGTGGCCGTCAGGGTTCAGAGAGGGCACGAACAGCAGGATGACGTTGTCCAGGACGTCAGTCAGGTCCTTGCTGTCGGCAGTGGCATATGTATAGATTGCGTTAAGAATGGCGTGCACGCCGCCTATCTCGGTGGAGTGGATCGACCCTCCTACGAGGTATACAGCCTTTGCCTCGGACTTGAGGGTTTCCAGCTCCGCTTCCGACAAGCCCCTGGGATCTGCGAGCTTCTTCTGGATCTCCTTGTAGTAGTCCAGGTTCGCGATGTTGTCTTCGGAGCTTACTATGGCCATTATCTGCCTGTCGCCCAGGACGGTCGGGCCTATGTCCTGGTATACGACCCTTCCCGATTCCTTGTCCAGCAGCTGCAGATAAGACTTGATGTCGGACCATGCGCAAAGTTTCCTGCTTGTACCCGGCTTGAAACCAAAGTAATCGAGAGGCGAGGTCAACCCGGTTAACGGCCGCTCTGCAACGACTGAGCCGGCCACCAGCACCATCGCCAAGAGCAGAGAGGATAGAACGACTAAGGATCTTCTGACCGTCATCTTTGCACCTCCTATTCGATTTGACAGGACTCCAGCAAGGCAAGGTATGCGGCTGTGACGCAAAACGGGCATGATGCCTTGCAGTGAATATTTCAACATCGAAGCAGCATATCCTCCGATTATTCCTGCATACGGGAAAGAATATTAAGAAGGCTATCTATATGGCAGATTCATACGCTTCGTCAATTTAAAATAAATCGGAAATCGATGGACAGGGCCGGAACGGAATAGATTGATTAAAGGGCTCGTGATGCTATAAAATACAACTTGCCGTCTGCGAGCTGCCAGCCGGCGACGGTGCTGCAAGGAGAGATGGCTGAGTGGTCAAAAGCGCTCGCCTCGAAAGCGAGTGGGCCGGAAACGGCCCCGTGAGTTCGAATCTCACTCTCTCCGCCACTCGAAGAAGAGGACCGGGGCTTAGAAAGCCCCGGTCATTGATTCATCGGATGGATGCTGCGCCACATCTTGGCATCTATCCTTCCTGCTTCATGCCAGCTTTATATGAACTCGCTGAAGACATCCGCCATCGCTCCGATGTTGTCCGCCTTCATGTCGTCCTTCAGCATGGGTATGCGGAATATGCTCTTGCCTTTGAATGTGTCGTCGATCAGTGAGAGGTATTTGGCTTCCTGCTGCTTCTTCTGCATCCAGAATGGGTCGCTCGAGCCTTCAGGCAGGATTTTGTTCACTATGATGCCCTCTATCCTGATGTTGAACTTCTCCAGGGTGGATATCGCCTTCACCGTCTCGTCGATGGGCAGCTTCTCCGCGTTTATGACGAAGATGAATGACAACAGGCCCTTGTCGTTCATGATCTCCTTCGCCCGTTTTATCCGCTCGTACCTTCTCCTGAGTATCTTGATTACCTCGTCCTGCTCGAGCTCCTCATCGCTGGGATTGCCCTTGTTGTCGGCCATGGACATCAAGGCTATGGACCTGCCCCTTTTCTGCATGAGGGTCTCCATCCACGCTCCCAGCAGCTCTGGCAAGGTCAACAGCCTTACCGTGTGCCCTGTAGGCGCGGTGTCGAACACTATCCTGTCATATTCGCCCATCTTCTCGGTGATGATCTCGATCATCTTGTCTAAAAGGGCGGCCTCCTCTGTGCCCGGTGAAATAGAAGTGGCGTCTATCTGCTTTTTTATCTGGTCAATTATGACCGGGCTGACTACTTGGCCCAGGCTTTGCCTCACCCTGTCCATGTACTGCTTGCTTTCCTTCTCGCCGCTTATTTCCAATGCATCCAGGTTGGGCATGATGTTGGCGATGCCGTCGCCTATCTTCTTTTCGAAGATGTCGGAAGTCGAATGGGCAGGGTCAGTGGACACTATAAGCGTCTTCTGTCCCTTCCTTGCACAGGCGACTGCGAATGCTGCGCTGCACGTGGTCTTACCCACGCCGCCTTTACCGCCGAAGAAGACTATTTTGCTGTCGATCCTCGAATCACGCATCGAAACCGTAGTCCCCCCATTTCTCCTTCCAAATGTCCTTTCTGCAGGTCATCCTGAAGTTCCATCCTTCCAGGTCCTCTGCCAAAAGCGGCAGCAGCTCAAGTGAGTAGTAACTGGTTGGTATGGGGATGCCCAGCAGGTCGCCGAAGCAAAGGAGGAGGAACTCATCCATCTCGTTGTGGCTTTCTTTAACGAGAAGCGACTTCGACTTCCTCTTATAGTCGGATGCACCCTGGAAGAACTCCTTGATGGTACCCAAGATTGCATTCAAATCGGGTTTCCTCAAACGTGCACCTCCCGCTTCAACTTAGCACACTCTGTCAACGATGACCCTGGATACATTATAATGCATCGAGAAGCAGTAAGCTCCATAACCATTCGAAAGCATATGCATGCTGGAAAGATTAGACCATGCAGCGGAAAACCAGCTCCAGAAATTCGGTATCGTACACAAAACCACAATATCGCCAGCATGGAAACGAAAAATGAGCCTGGAGATGCTGAACCTTTACCAAATAATGACGACATTACGGCAACAATCGCGATGTAAAGGAGCTTAGCCGTTATGGCTGCCTTGCTGGCAAGTAATTTTGACTTGATTTTCCTGCAGTGCTAATATACAGACATTGATATCATGCGACTTGTCGAAGAAACAAAAGAATTCGAAACAAGATAATCAACTGCGGCGAATATGGCGAATATGAGGTCTTCGATGCAGCTTGGCGAATATCTGGACAATATCGAAAAGAAACTGGTAAGGAGTTTCGACATAACCAGGGGATATAGCCTTGGTGGAGTCGATTATGATATGTTCGCTGAATATCACATCAGGAACGAGAAGTACGTGTTGTCGAAGAAGGCCGTCATATACGCGATCGAAAGCAACGAATACTGCTTCTTAAAACGATTTGACCTAATAGACAGGGCTGCTGTCAGCTCTTTCACAGATGGGATCATCCGGTCCATCGATGAGATAGTAAAACCGGATACCAATCATATGTGCAGTATGATCACAGGTGTGATGATCCTGGATGGCAACCAGGAAATCGGCTTGGACGACGCCATGGGCGAAGTCAGGAGGTTCAGGTATCACAAGAGCTTCTCTCTTGGGTTTAAAGGTTGGGTCGATTTTAGGCTGTTGTTAGTCTCATTAAAAGGAGGAGTGATAGCTGCCAACAAGCAAGGCAAGGGCGTCATCAAAGTGTACGGGCTTTAGTAGGTTTGCTTGTCTGAGCGTGATTCATTCAATCCGTTTTAAAGGAGGCGCTAGTTACTTTGAACGCACTGTGGATTATGTTAGGCAGCATTGTCATCTTCCTGATCGCATATGCTACCTACGGAGCGTGGCTTGCCAAGGAATGGGGCATTGATCCCACAAGGAAGACCCCCGCTCACGAAATCAACGACGGCGTTGACTATGTACCTGCAAAACCGGCAGTCCTCATGGGGCACCATTTCGCATCCATCGCAGGTGCCGGACCCATCAACGGGCCCATCCAGGCCGCCATTTTCGGTTGGGTCCCCGTCCTTCTGTGGGTGATAATCGGCAGCATATTCGTCGGTGGTGTGCATGACTTCGGCTCCCTGTACGCCTCTGTAAGGCACAAGGGCAAGTCTATCGGCGAAGTCATCAATCATAACATGGGCAAGACGGGCATGAGGCTCTTCTCAATGTTCGCGTGGCTGACACTGCTGCTGGTCGTCGCCGCTTTCACCAACATCGTCGCCAACACTTTCGTAAGCGTACCCGCGGCAGCTTCTTCTTCCCTCATGTTTATGTTCCTTTCCGTCGGATTCGGATATTTCGTATATAGAAAAGGAGTCTCCCTCGGACTAGGTACCCTGGTAGGGGTCATACTGCTTTTCGTATGCGTATATCTCGGATACATCTTCCCGCTCAAGCTCAGCTTGAACACCTGGATCATAATCCTTGCGGTCTATATCTACGTCGCTTCGGTTACTCCCGTTTGGATATTGCTCCAGCCCAGGGACTATCTGAACTCTTTCCTGCTTTATGCGATGATAGCAGGCGCGGTCCTGGGTATCGTGATATTCCGCCCGACATATCAGCTTCCAGCCTTTACTGGCTTCTATGTCAACAAGCAGTACCTGTTCCCGATGCTGTTCGTAATAGTAGCCTGCGGCGCGATTTCAGGCTTCCATGCCTTGGTCGGATCAGGGACTACGTCCAAGCAGGTCGATAACGAGAAGGATACTAGAGTCATCGGTTACGGCGCGATGCTGATCGAAGGCGTGCTGGCTGTCGTTTCGCTCTCGACCGCCGCTTACCTGACACAGACCGACCTGTCGGCGTTGCTGAAGGGCGGCCCTGTCAACGTATTCTCGACGGGCGTCGGAACTTTCATGTCGAAGTTCGGGATTCCCTTCGACATCGGCAAGTCGTTCGTGGCACTGGCGGTTTCGGCATTCGCCTTGACAAGCCTGGACACCGCGACAAGGCTGGCCAGGTACCTGTTCCAGGAGTTCTTCAACAACCCCGCAAAGCCGAAGGAACAGCAGTCTGTGCTTACCAACATGCATTTTGCCACGGTAGTCACCGTCATAATCGGAGCATATCTCGCCATAGGCGGTTATGCAAAGATATGGCCCATATTCGGTTCGGCCAACCAGCTGCTGGCCGGCCTTGCGCTACTTGCAGTGGCCGTATGGCTCAAGAAGTCCGGCAAGACTTACGGAATGCTCGTACTGCCGATGATATTCATGCTCGTAGTGACTTTGACTGCGCTTGTCCTATTGATCAGGTCGAACTTCATTGCTAAGAACTACCTGCTGGTAGTATTCCCGGTGCTGTTGTTCATCCTTGCAATAATCCTGGCAGTAGAAGGCTACAGCATCATATTCGGCAAGAAGGAACCGACACCACTTAAGAAGTAGTGAGAAAAGAGCTTCCAGCCTGAAAAGACAAGATGGAAGAACCCCGTCTTAGAATCCGCAACAGGGACAACCCTGTAAAGATTGACACAAAGGGTGTCTTTGCAACAAAATAGTTATTGCGACCTTCCACGGTACGCCGTGGAAGGTCGCTTTCGGAGAGGTGGCTGAGATGGTCTAAGGCGCTCGCCTGGAGAGCGAGTAGGCAGATGACCTCTGCCTCGTGGGTTCAAATCCCACCCTCTCCGCCATTTTAACGGTTTTGGCCGCGCTAGGCGGGGAGTTAGCGGTGCCCTGTACTCGCAATCCGCTACAGCGAGGCGTAATCCCTGCCCCAGGCCCTCATTTTTGAGGCTGCCCGGCGCAAGCGGCGTCGATGTCCGGGTCCTGCGCAATGAGGACCTGTGAACCCCGTCAGGATCGGAAGATAGCAGCGGTAAACAGGAAACCTCATGTGCCGCGGGGAAGCCTGGACGGAGCCGGCTACGTCGGTACCGCTCGGAAGTGAGTTTCGAAGGCAGGTGCGCGGCCATTCATCGGGCGACCTTACGGGTCGCCTTTTCATTTGAGCGCGTGATTCCAGACCAGCCGAAGAAGAAGTAGGATATAATTGTATGTACCGGAGGTAGGGCATGTCTTATCTATCCTTGTACAGGCAATGGCGTCCTCAGACTTTCGAGGACATCGTCGGCCAGGACCACATCGTAAGAACATTGAGGAACGCGATCGCGAACGGCCGCGTCGTACATGCCTATATGTTCTCCGGCCCTAGGGGGACCGGGAAGACCTCCACCGCAAAGGTATTGGCGAAGGCTCTGAACTGCGTGGAAGGGCCTACAGTAAAGCCCTGTGGCGTTTGCACATCGTGTGTGGCGGTAAAGGAAGGCAATGCGCTGGACGTCATAGAGATCGACGCAGCCTCCAACAGGGGGATAGACGAAATCAGGGACCTCAGGGACAAGGTGAGGTTCTCTCCGGCGCAGGGAAGATACAAGGTATATATAATAGACGAAGTCCACATGCTTACGATGGAGGCTTTCAATGCGCTGTTGAAGACCCTGGAAGAGCCGCCGGCGCATGCCATATTCGTCCTTGCGACGACTGAGGCCAACAGGGTGCCGGCCACCATACTTTCCAGATGCCAGCGTTTCGACTTCAACCGACTGAACCTTGTCCAGCTGACGCAGCACCTTTCCAAGGTGTCAGACCAGATGGGAATAGAATACGAGAAAGACGCCCTCGCTCTTCTGGCAAGGAAGGCAGAAGGAAGCGCAAGGGACGCCCTGGGGCTCCTTGAACAGGTAAGCTCCCTCCAGGAGCGCATCACCCCGGATCTGATATCCAGCATGCTGGGCGCCACGGGCTTCGAAAGGCTGGCGGAAATCGCTGACGCAATTTCGAAATCAGACGTATCTTCGCTGTTCCCGCTGGTTTCGGATGCTCTCATGTCGGGCACCGACCCCAGGCAGCTTCTAGGAGAGATGGGGGAGCACTTCATGGACCTGATGTTGGCGAAGGAATGCCCCGACAGGAAGGACCTCCTTCACTCCGGAGAGGACAGATATGAACAGCTGAGGAAGGCGTCGGCGTCATTCACACTTGAAAGGCTGCAAAGGATAGTATCTGACATAGGCATCGGGCTTGCCGAAATCGGAAAGTCACCCAACCCGAGGCTTGCGCTGGAGCTTTTCCTTGCCAGGGTCCTCGAAGGAGGACATGCCAGGGAAGGAAACGTCAAACCTTCGGTTTCTCCTACTTCAAGGCCTGAGCCCCATCGCAAGCCTGCGACTTCATCTCCCCGCAAGGAAGCGGGACAGGTGCCCATCAAGGCTGAGGCGTCGCCTGCAGCCGAGGTGAGCCACACCGAAAATGATGGCATTGAGCAGGACAGGGAGGCGCAACTGAAAGACGAGGCGGGGGCGGGCGTGCCATCCTTCTGGGGGAAGCTGCTCGAGGAACTGAAGAACAGGAGCATAAAGACTGAAGCTCTCGCAAGGCAAGGCAAACCGGCATTCGACGGCAGGACGCTCAAGCTTGAATACCCTTCGAACTGGTTCTTCCATCAGCAGAGGATGCAGGACGAGGCAAATTCGGCGCTTATGAGGGACGTGCTGAAGGCGGTTACGGGAGAAGACATCGGTTACATATGCGTTCTCTTGGGAAATGAAGGCGCAAGCAATGCCGGCACGAAGCCTGCGCAGCGGGATATGAAGATAGAAGAAGCCCAGGACGGAAAGGCCAAGCGCAAGGCCGACAAAGGGACCGATTCGGCGAAGAAGGCCGACAAGGGAGAAGCGGCCGACAAGGAGAACAAGGTGAAAGAAAGCCTGGAGCTGGCGAAGGCCATATTCGGCGAAGTCGAGATAAAGCTGGAAGAGGAATAAGTCTGAACCGGAGGGTATTCTTAATGGGCATCAACATGCAGAAGATGATGAAGCAGGTACAGAAAATGCAGCAGGACGTCGCAAGGGTGCAGGATGAGCTCGCGAACAGGACCGTAGAGGGCACTGCCGGCGGCGGGGCAGTCAAGGCGGTATTCACTTGTACGAAGGAGCCGGTAGGGTTCAAGCTGGATCCCTCTGCCGTAGATCCGGAGGATGTGGAGATGCTGGAGGAAATGCTCCTTGCCGCAACAAGGGAAGCCCTCAAGGCCGCTGACGAAGTGACGCAGAAAGAGATGTCCAAAGTGACCGGCGGCGTAGGCATACCGGGAATGGGCTTCTAGGAGGAGTCGATGAAAGCACCGGAAGCCCTGGTCAATCTGGTAGAACAGCTCAGGAAGCTGCCTGGGGTAGGCCCAAAGACGGCAGGCAGGATGGCGATGCATATCCTGCATATGGATCTGGCTTCAGTGGAGGACCTGGCAGATGCGATGGTCAAGGCGAAGGAACTGATCCATCCCTGTCCTATCTGTTTCAACATGACAGATGTGGATATCTGCTCAATCTGCTCGGATGGGGGAAGGGACAGGAGCATGATATGCGTCGTCGAGGGCACCGAGGGCGTGCTCGCCCTTGAGAGGATGGGGGAATACAAAGGACTCTACCATGTCCTCGGGGGCAACATCTCCCCGATGAACGGTAAGGGCCCCGACGATGTAAGGCTCAGGGAGCTGCTTGAACGGCTCAAGGAAGGGTCCGTAAACGAGGTTATACTGGCGACCGACCCAGATGTCGAAGGTGAAGCGACTGCAATGTACATATCCAGGCTCATAGGAGATGCTGGCATACGGGTCACCAGGCTTGCAAGGGGGCTTCCTGTCGGAGGGGACCTGGAATATGCCGACGAAGTTACACTTTCTCGTGCCATGGAAGGCAGGAGGAAGATATAACAGGCAAGTTTAGCAGGCATTGTGTTGGATTCTGCACAATGCTTTTTTATTCGATTTTTCTTATTGACTTGGCTTTTTCATAATGATAAATTAATAAATGCCGCGCCTCGGGGCATGGCAGCTCTTTGAAAACCGGGAATAAGGAAGGAAAAGAAGAAGAGGAAAGAAAAGCAAGGAAGAAAGAGACTCAATAGCGAGCGGGCGAAGAGTATCTTTTGAGTAATGTCAGCGGAATTAA
>Ga0116174_10001597_pt1 | contig 20388 bp, 19 predicted proteins | sample AD_UKC087_MetaG_FD_89801 | JGI IMG/M metagenome (GOLD analysis project Ga0116174, IMG submission 89801) | Active sludge microbial communities of municipal wastewater-treating anaerobic digesters from USA - AD_UKC087_MetaG | ecosystem: Engineered > Bioreactor > Anaerobic > Digestate | place: USA...
GGGTTCATCTCGATCACGACCATGCGGCCGTCCTTGGGGTTGATCGAGAACTGCACGTTGGAACCACCGGTGTCCACGCCGATTTCGCGCAGCACGGCCAGGGACGCATTGCGCAGGACCTGGTATTCCTTGTCGGTCAGCGTCTGTGCGGGGGCCACGGTGATCGAGTCGCCGGTGTGCACACCCATGGGGTCGAGGTTCTCGATCGAGCAGATGATGATGCAGTTGTCCGCCTTGTCGCGCACCACTTCCATCTCGTACTCTTTCCAGCCGAGCAGCGACTCTTCGATCAGCAGCTCGTTGGTGGGCGAGGCTTCGAGACCGCGCTTGCAAATCGTTTCGAACTCTTCAGGGTTGTAGGCGATGCCGCCGCCCGTGCCACCCAGCGTAAAGCTGGGGCGGATCACGGTGGGGAAGCCGACGCTCTTTTGCACGGCCCAGGCTTCGTCCATGCTGTGGGCAATGCCCGAACGGGCGGAGCCCAGACCAATCTTGGTCATGGCGTCCTTGAACTTGAGGCGGTCTTCGGCCTTATCGATGGCTTCGGGCGTGGCGCCGATCAGCTCGACTTTGTACTTTTCAAGCACGCCGTTATGCCACAGGTCCAGCGCGCAGTTCAGCGCAGTCTGGCCGCCCATAGTGGGCAGGATGGCGTCGGGGCGCTCCTTGGCAATGATCTTCTCGACCGTCTGCCAGGTGATGGGCTCGATGTAGGTGACGTCGGCGGTGGCCGGGTCGGTCATGATCGTCGCAGGGTTGCTATTGATCAGAATAACCTTGTAGCCTTCTTCGCGCAGCGCCTTGCAGGCCTGCACGCCGGAGTAGTCGAACTCGCAGGCCTGGCCGATGATGATGGGGCCGGCGCCGATGATGAGAACGCTTTGGATGTCTGTGCGCTTGGGCATTATTTTTTCTCCTGGGCCGTGGCCATCAATGCCGTGAAGCGGTCAAACAGGTAGGCAATGTCGTGCGGGCCGGGCGATGCCTCGGGGTGGCCCTGGAAGCAAAACGCCGGCTTGTCGGTGCGCACCAGGCCTTGCAGCGTGCCGTCGAACAGGCTGATGTGCGTGGGGCGCAGATTGGCGGGCAACGACTCCAGCTCCACCGCGAAGCCGTGGTTCTGGCTGGTGATGCTGACCCGCCCGTTGTCCAGGTCTTTCACCGGGTGGTTGGCACCGTGGTGGCTGTGCTGCATCTTGAACGTCTTGGCGCCCGAAGCCAGGGCCATGATCTGGTGACCCAGGCAGATGCCGAAGGTGGGCACGCCACGGTCGATGATCTCCTGCACCGCGGCAATGGCGTAGTCGCAGGGCGCCGGATCGCCGGGGCCGTTCGACAGGAAAACGCCGTCGGGGTTCATGGCCAGCACTTCGGCGGCCGGCGTTTTGGCAGGCACCACCGTCAGCTTGCAGCCACGCTCTGCGAGCATACGCAGAATGTTCAGCTTCACGCCGTAGTCGTAGGCCACGACATGAAAGCGGGGCGACTCCTGCTTGCCATAGCCCGTGCCCAGCTTCCACTCGGTCTGGTCCCAGGTGTAGGTGGCGGGGGTGGTCACGACTTGGGCCAGGTCCAGCCCCTTCATGCTCGGAGCGGCCTTGGCGGCGGCCAGCGCGGCGTCGATATGCGCCTGCGTCACGGCTTCGCCGGCTGCCAGGCCAACGATGGCGCCGTTTTGTGCGCCATGGCTGCGCAGCAGGCGGGTGAGCTTGCGGGTGTCGATGTTGGCAATGGCCACCGTCTTCTCGCGCACGAGGTACTGCGAAAGGGTCTCGGTCTGGCGGAAATTGCTGGCCAGCAAAGGCAGGTCCCTGATGATGAGGCCTGCGGCATGGACCTTGTCAGCTTCGATATCCTCGGTGTTGACGCCATAGTTGCCGATGTGCGGATACGTGAGCGTCACGATCTGCTGGCAATAGCTGGGGTCGGTGAGGATTTCCTGGTAGCCGGTGATGGCGGTGTTGAACACCACTTCGCCGACGGTGGTGCCGGTGGCACCGATCGAATTGCCGATAAAGACCGTGCCGTCTGCGAGCGCCAGGATGGCGGAGGGGAAGTTTCCCTGTAGAGACAAAAGCACTGGATTCTCCGGATGGTTACGGTCGCCCGGCGCCTGCAGGCCGCTCGCGCAACGAATGCCGGCGGCTGCTCTCAGATGGGTTGTTGCTTTGGGTGCGATCGGGCGACGCTGTTGCGAGAAAAGCCCCTGATTATACCCGGCGACACCGCTCCCCGAATGCCCTCATGCCGCAGTGCAGCATCGAGACAAGGGCCTGCAGGCGGTCACACAACCTGCTTTGGCTTGCCAACCGCCCCTGCCGTGCAGGCTCCGGTTCAGCGCATGGCGCTGCTGGCATGCAGGCAGATGGCGGCGGCAGCGGCCACGTTCAGCGACTCCTCGCCGCCCGGCTGCGCAATGCGGATGCGCCGGGCAGCCTGCGCCTCCAGCGCGGGCGACACGCCCTGCCCCTCGTGGCCCAGAACCCAGGCGCAAGGCCAGGGCAACTCGGCGCGGTGCAAAAAATCGCCCGCATGCGAACTGGTGACCAGCAGCGGCAGATCCAGCGCCTGCAAATCATCGAGCGCGAGCCCTTCGACCAGATCCAGCGCAAAATGCGCACCCATGCCCGCGCGCAGTACCTTGGGCGCCCACAGCGCGGCACTGCCTTTGAGCGCCGCCACCTGCCGAAAACCAAACGCCGATGCGCTGCGCAGGATGGAGCCCACATTGCCCGCATCCTGCACCCGGTCCAGCACCACCGTGGCCACGCCGGCCTGCAGGCCCCTGGGCGCAGCAGTATCCACAACAAACCCCATGGGCGCCGGCGACTCCAGGCCACTGATGTCGGCAAACAAGGCATCCGCAATAACTACTATTTTGATAGCTGCTTGTGCATATATTTCAGGGGCTTGAGGCCAAAAAGACTCTGAAAAAACAGCCACAGCCGGGTGCACGCCACGCTGCAGCGCGGCACTGCACAGGTGATCGCCCTCCAGCCAGACACGGCCCTGCTTGCGGTAGGCCGTGCTGTCCTGCGCCAGCCGGCGCAGATCCTTGACAAAGGCGTTGTCACGCGAGTGGATCACGGTCAGGGGAGCGGAGGTCATGCGTTGTCCTGGGCTGGCAAGGTAGGGGCAGAAGGGACGACTGGCGCCAGGCGATTCAGGCAAGTACCCGGGCCACGGGGGCAAAGCTGCGTCGATGGTGAATGCAGGCGCCGTGCTCGCGCAGGGCGGCCATGTGCAGGGCCGTGCCGTAGCCCTTGTGGCCGGCAAAGCCATATTGCGGGTACTGCTCGTCGACCTGTACACACCAGCGATCGCGGTGCACCTTGGCCAGGATGGATGCGGCCGAAATGGCGGGCACCAGCGCATCGCCTTTGACAATGGCCTCGGCCGGCATGTCCAGCGTGGGCAGCCGGTTGCCATCCACCAGCACCATCTTCGGCTTGAGCCGCAGGCCCAGCACGGCGCGGCGCATGGCCAGCAGCGTGGCCTGCAGGATGTTCAGGCGATCAATCTCTTCGACACTGGCTTCGGCAATGCTGCAGCACAGTGCTTTGGCGCGAATCTCGTCAAACAGGGCCTCGCGCCGCGTGGCGCTGAGCTTTTTTGAATCGGCCAGCCCGGCAATGGGATGGAGGTCGTCAAGAACGACCGCAGCGGCCACGACGGGGCCGGCCAGCGGACCGCGGCCGGCCTCGTCCACCCCGGCCACCAGACCGGGGGGGTGCCAAGGCAGGCTGGCCTGTTCAGGCGGCAAGGATTTTCTGGATCGCATCGGCAGCCAGTCGGGACGTATCACGCTGCAGGCTTTCGTGCAGCGCAGTGAAGCGCTGCTCGAGCGCGGTGATTTTTTCACTCTGGTGTGCGCGGGCATCGAACCACTGCAGCGTGGCCGCGCACAGCGCCTGGGGCGTAGCAGCATTCTGGATCAGCTCGGGCACGACAAAGTCACGGCACAAAATATTGGGCAGTCCCACCCAGGGCTGCAGCTGCTTGCGCCGCATGAGCCACCAGCTCAAAGGATGCATGTGGTAACCAATCACCATCGGGCGCTTGAACAGCGCGGCCTCGAGTGTGGCGGTGCCGCTGGCGATCAGCGTCACATCGCAGGCCGCCAGCACGGTATGCGATTGGCCGGAGACGATCTGCAGGGCATCGCCCAGCCCGCTGGCCTGGGCCAGCTGCTCGATGCGCCCACGCAGGGCGGGCACGGCTGGCACTATCAGTTTAATAGCTGGTCGTGCTTTAAGAACAAGCGCTGCGGCCTGAAAAAAGGGCGAAGCAATGTACTCCACCTCGGCAGACCGGCTGCCCGGCAGGATGGCCAGCACCTCGTCCCCATCGTGCAACCCCAGCTGCGCCCTGGCGGCGCGGCGGTCGGGCACCATGGGAATGACATTCGCCAGCGGATGCCCCACATAGGTAGCGGCGATGCCGTGCTGCGCCAGCAAGGCAGGCTCGAACGGAAAGATGCACAGCACATGGTCTGCGCTGCGGCGGATTTTTTCCACCCGATCGGCACGCCAGGCCCAGATCGAAGGGCAGACGAAATGCACGGTCTTGATGCCGGCCGCGCGCAGGTCGGCCTCCAGGCCCAGGTTGAAATCCGGGGCATCCACGCCGATGAACACATCGGGCCGGTCTTGCAGCAAACGCGCGCGCAACTGCTTGCGGATGCCCAGAATGTCGCGCAGGCGGCGCAGCACCTCCATGCTGTAGCCGTGCACCGCCAGCCGCTCGCTGGGCCACCAGGCCGTGAAACCCCGGCGCGCCATCTGCGGCCCGCCAATGCCCTGCGCCTGCAACCCGGGCCACTGTGCCTGGATGCCATCAAGCAGCAGCCCCGCCAGCAGGTCGCCCGATGTTTCGCCCGCCACCATGGCGACGCGGGGGGATGCACCCATCACCGCCCCTCAGCGCGCGATACCGCGCGTGGCATCGGCCAGGAACTGCTCCACCATCGCCACGTCGCCAGCGGCCTCGGGCACGGACTGCGCCAGTTCTGCGATGGCCGCGCGGGCTGCATCGAGCGTGAGGCCCTGGCGATAAAGCAGCTTGTGTATCTGCTTGACGACGCCAATGCGCTCGGGCGAAAAGCCGCGGCGGCGCAGCCCCACCACGTTGTAACCGCGCACGGCCAGCGGGTTGCCGTCCACCAGCATGAACGGGGGCACGTCCTGCGCCACGGCGCTGGCAAAGCCCACCATGGCATGCGCCCCGACCTGCACGAACTGGTGGATGCCGGTGAGCCCGCCCACGGTTACCCAGTCACCCAGGTGCACATGGCCGGCCAGCGTGGTGTTGTTGGCCAGCGTGGTGTGGTTGCCCACATGGCAATCGTGGGCGATGTGGGTGTAGGCCATGATCCAGTTGTCATGGCCCACGGTGGTGATGCCGCCGGCCTGGGGCACCCCAAGGTTCAGGGTGCAGAACTCGCGGATGGTGTTGCGGTCGCCAATCACCAGCTCGGTGGGTTCGCCCGCATACTTTTTGTCCTGAGGAACCGCGCCAATGGAGTTGAACTGGAAGATGCGGTTGTCGCGGCCCAGCGTGGTGTGCCCGTCGATCACGCAATGCGCGCCCACCGTGGTGCCGGCGCCGATGACCACATGGGCACCGATGATGCTGTAAGGCCCGATGTGGACTGTCGCGTCGATTTGCGCGTGCGGATCGACGATGGCGGTGGGATGGATGTTGCTCACGGTTTGCAAAGGCGCACTCAGCCCACGCTGCGCATCGTGCACATGAGTTCGGCCTCGCAGGCCACTTCTTCGCCCACACGCGCCACGGCCTTGAACTTCCAGATACCGCCGCGCACACGGTCGATGGCGATGTCCAGGATCAGCTGGTCACCCGGCTCCACCGGGCGCTTGAAGCGTGCACCGTCGATGCCGACAAAATAGTAGATATTGTTTGCATCTGGCACCTTGCCCATGGCATCGAACGCCAGCAGGCCCGCCGCCTGGGCCAGCGCTTCCAGGATCAGCACACCCGGCATGACGGGGTGTCCGGGAAAGTGCCCCATGAAATAAGGCTCGTTGAACGTGACGTTCTTGATCGCCTTGATGCGGGTGTTACTCTCAAGCTCGACCACCTTGTCCACCAACAAAAATGGGTAGCGGTGGGGCAGTTGCTTGAGAATTGCGTGGATATCCATCATCGAGTTGTTCTTCCGTTCATGCTGCCTTGAGAGCCTGTTCCAGCGCCTTGATGCGCTCTCGCAAGCTGTGCAGTTGTTTGAGTGTGGCAGCGTTTTTTTCCCAGCGGGCATTGTCGTCGATGGGAAACATGCCGGTGTACTGGCCCGGCTTGTTGAGTGACCGCGTGACCACCGTGGCCGCAGAAATATGCACGTTGTCAGCGAGCTCCAAGTGGCCCAGCACGATGGCGCCGCCGCCCACGGTGCAGTGCGCGCCGATGGTGGCGCTGCCGGCCACGCCCACGCAGCCGGCCATCGCCGAGTGTTTGCCGATGTGCACGTTGTGACCGATCTGGACCAGGTTGTCGAGCTTCACGCCATCTTCAACCACGGTGTCCTGCAAGGCACCGCGATCAATGCAGGTGTTGGCACCAATTTCCACATCGTCACCAATGCGCACCGCACCGAGCTGTTCGATCTTGACCCACTCGCCACCCTGCGGCGCAAAACCGAAGCCGTCGGCACCGATCACCACACCCGAATGCACGATACAGCGCGCGCCGATGTGGCAGTTCTCGCCCACCGTCACGCGCGACTTGAGTACCGTGCCTGCGCCAATGTGCGCGCCACGCTCCACAACGCATAACGGGCCCACCGAGGCACTGGGATGCACCACCGCCTGCGCATCCACCACAGCGCTGGGGTGCACACCGGATGGCACGGCGGTGCCATGGTGCTGCCGCCAAAGCTGCGTCACGCGGGCGAAATAGACATAGGGGTTATCTGCCACGATGCACGCACCGCGCGCCAGCGCAAGCTCGCGCAGGGCGGGCGCCACAATGACGCAGGCCGCCCGCGAGGCGGCAAGTTGTTGCTGGTACCGCGGATGGCTCAGGAAGCTGATATCCCCTGGTCCGGCGGTTTCGAGCGGAGCGATGCGAAGGACCACAGTGTCCCGCAGCCCTCCTTGCAGCGATCCGCCCAGCGCATCAACAATGTTTCCGAGGAGCAAACTCACACGCCACCTGCTCCGCGCCCCAGCTTACTTGCCTGCAGCGGCATTCAGCGCCTTGATCACCTTGTCGGTGATGTCGTGCCTGGGATTGATATAGACGGCTTCTTGCAAAATGACATCGTACTTTTCAGCCTCGGCCACCTGCTTGACCACCTTGTTGGCACGCTCCAGCACCTGTGCAAGCTCTTCGTTCTTGCGCGCGTTCAGGTCTTCCTGGAACTCACGGCGCTTGCGCTGAAATTCGCGGTCCTGGTCCACCAGCTGGCGCTGGCGCGTGGTGCGCTGGCTTTCGGCCATGGTGGGCGCTTCACGCTCGAATTTTTCGGTGGCCGTCTTCAAGGTGTTGCCCATGTCCAGGAGCTCCTTCTCACGACGGGAGAACTCCTGCTCAAGCTTGGCCTGGGCCGCCTTGGCGGTGGTGGCTTCACGGAAGATGCGGTCCGTGTTCACGAAACCGGCTTTGAATTCTTGGGCCTGCAATGCAGGGGCAGCAACGGCCAATGTGCTCAGCAGCAAGGCCAAGGTGAAATGGCGGGAAAGTGATTTCATTAGAAGGACGTACCGATCTGGAATTGAAGTTTCTGGATTTTATCGCCTGCGAATTTGCGCACGGGTTGGGCAAAGGCAATACGCAGCGGTCCCAGGGGTGAAATCCAGCTCAGACCCACCCCCGCAGAAGCGCGCATGTCGCTGAAACTGATCTGGTCATTCTCGCCGTACACATTGCCCACATCCATGAAGGTGAACACGCGCAGCGTGCGGTCATTGCCAGCCCCTGGAAAGGGTGCGATCAGCTCGGCATTGAGCGTGACTTTCTTGGGACCACCGAGCGACGCACCCGTGACATCGCGCGGCCCCAATGTGCCTTGGTCGAAACCACGCACCGAACCCAGTCCACCGGAGTAGAAATGCTTGAACACCGGGAACGGCCGACCGTTCATGCCCTTGCCATAACCGAATTCGCCATTGAAGGCCACCGTGAAACGCTTGTTCAGCGGAATGTACTGCTGGTACTGGTAGTTCGCCCGCACGTAGCGCGCGTCGCCCGCCACAGACCATTCGGAATTGAGTCGCTGGTAGCGGCCCGAATTCGGCGCCAGCGCACTGTCGCGACCATCACGCGACCAGCCGATGGTCAGAGGAATGGAGCTGCTGCTGTAGCCATAGGTGTCTGCATACGCCAGGTAGGCCGCCGGAATGTTGGTGCCCGCCTTGATCTTGGTCTGCTCCAAGCCGCCGCCAAAGAATACGGTGTCGGTTTCGCTGAAAGGCACCCCGAAGCGCACGGAAGCCCCCGTGGTGACCAGCTGGTAATTGCCGCCCTGGTCCTGGTAAGGCTTGTCGGTGCGGTAGTAGAGGTCCAGCGTGCGCGAGATGCCATCCTGGGTGAAATACGGATTGGTGGTGCTGAACACCAAGGTACGGCGGTACTTGCTGGTGTTTACATCCACCCCCAGGTAGTTGCCGGAGCCAAAGACGTTTTCCTGCTTGATGGCAAAGGACAAGGCCACCTTTTCAGCGCTGGAGAAGCCAACCCCCAGCTGCAGCGACCCGGTCGGTTTTTCGGCCACATTGATCACCAGGTCGACCTGGTCCGGAGAGCCGGGCACTTCCTGGGTTTCGATTCCCACTTCGGTGAAGTAACCCAGCCGGTCCACGCGATCCCGCGACAAACGGATCTTTTCGCCGTCATACCATGAGGCCTCGTACTGCCGGAATTCTCGGCGCACGACTTCATCACGGGTGCGGTTGTTGCCACTCACATTGATGCGCCGTACATACGCCCGACGGGCAGGCTCGGCCTGCAGCACCAAGGTCACGCGGTTGTTGTCGCGATCAATGTCGGGCACTGCCTCGACGCGCGCGAATGCAAAACCGAAGCGCCCAAAATACTCGGAAAAGGCCTTGGTGGTTTCGGTGACCTGATCGGCGTTGTAGGGCTCACCCGGTCGAATGGTGACCAGCGATTTGAACTCGTCGTCACGATCGAGGTAATTGCCCTCGAGCTTGACCCCCGACACCACGAAACGCTCGCCTTCGGTCACATTGACCACGATGGAGATGTCCTGCTTGTCGGGCGAGATGGCCACCTGGGTGGAGTCCACGCGAAACTCCAGGTAGCCACGCTGCAGATAGTAGGAACGCAGCGTTTCGAGATCGGCATTGAGCTTTGCGCGGGCATAGCGATCCGACTTGGTGTACCAGCTCAGCCAGCCACCGGTATCCTGATCGAACAGGCCCTTGAGCGTGGACTCGCTGAACGCCTTGTTGCCGACAATGCGCACCTCCTTGATGCGAGCCGGCTCGCCTTCCACCACCGTGAAGGTGAGGTTGACCCGGTTGCGTTCGATGGGCGTCACGGTGGTCACCACCTCGGCGCCGTAAAGGCTCTTGTTGATGTACTGGCGCTTGAGTTCCTGCTCTGCGCGATCGGCCAGCGCCTTGTCGTAGGGGCGCCCTTCGGTCAGCCCCACATCGCGCATGCTCTTCTTGAGAGCTTCCTTGTCGAACTCCTTGGTACCCGCAAAGTCCACATCGGCGATGGTGGGGCGCTCTTCCACCACCACGACCAGCACGTTGCCGGTGGCCTCAAGCCGCACGTCTTTGAACAGCCCCAGACCAAACAAGGCCCGGATGGCGGCAGCACCCTTTTCATCGTTGTAGTCATCCCCCACCCGCAGTGGCATGGACGCGAAAATGGTGCCGGGCTCCACGCGCTGCAGCCCCTCCACCCGAATGTCCTGCACCTTGAACGGCTCCAGTGCCCAGGCCGCATTGGCGACCAAAACCAAGGCTGCAACGGCCGATGCGGTGCGCACGCCCAGGCGAGTGATGTGATTTTTCATGAATGAAGCGGAAGCCGCACCACGCTGGGGAATGCGGCAAAAAGGTTAGCCAAAGAGCCGGGTGATATCGTTGAACAGGGCAATGGACATCATGAGAAGAAGAACCGCAACGCCACCGCGCTGCAGGTGCTCCATCCACGCATCCGACACCTTCCTGCCCGTCACACCCTCCCAAAGATAATACATCAGGTGCCCCCCATCGAGGACCGGCAGAGGCAGCAGGTTCAACACGCCCAGGCTCACACTGATGAGCGCCAGAAACACCAGATACTGCGTAAAACCCATGCTGGCCGAGCGACCGGCATAGTCTGCAATCGTCAAGGGGCCACTGAGATTTTTCAGAGAGGCCTCGCCCACCACCATGCGCCCCATCATGCGCAGCGTCAGGACGGACACATCCCAGGTGCGCACCACACCATTCCACAGACCTTCCACCGGACCGTGCTGCACGATGACGAACTCGGGTGGCGCACCCACGTAGGCACCAATGCGGCCTGCACCGCCGTTTGCGTCTTTCTGGACATCGGGCATCACGTCCACCAGCATCTGCAGCCCACCGCGCTCGATGCGCCAGGGCTGCGCCACGGCCGCCCCGGCGCGCACGGACTGGCGAATCAGCTCGCGCAGCTGCTGGCCGTCCACGACCTCCACGGCACCAATTTTCAGCACCACATCGCCCTGGCGCAGCCCAGCACGCTGAGCAGCGCCACCGGGCATGATGTCGCCCAGCACCGGCCTGGTCCAAGGGCCCAAAAGCCCCACCTTGCGAAAGAGCTGCGCATCGGCATCGCGCGTGTCCATCTGCGCCATGTCGAGCAACACCTCACGGCGCCGGCCACCGGCTGGAGCCTCGACTTCAAGCCGGACGCTTTCACCCTCCAGCGCGCCGCGGGTCAACAACCAGCGCAGGTCCTCAAAAGAACGCACGGGCTCCAGATCACCGGAACCAAGGGCCGCGCTGTGCACGAGCTCTCCACCGCGCAATCCTGCCGCCTGCGCCACCGAGCCCGCCACCGGACTGGCCAGCAGCGCCCTGGGTTCCTGGACACCGCTCCAGTTCACCACCGAATACAGCAGCACCGCCAGCAGAAGGTTGGCCACAGGGCCTGCCGCCACGATGGCAGCACGCGAGCGCAGGGGCTGCGCATTGAAGGCCAGGTGGCGCTCGGCCTGGGGCACAGGCGCTTCGCGCTCATCGAGCATGCGCACATAGCCGCCCAGCGGGAACGCAGCAAGCACAAACTCGGTGGATGAACCCTTGGGCTGCCAGCGCAGAAGGGGCTTGCCAAAACCCACCGAAAACCGCAGTACCTTGACGCCACAGGCCACCGCCACGCGGTAATGCCCGTACTCGTGCACGGCGATCAGCAAGCCCAGGGCCACAACGAAAGCAACAAGGGTCAGCAGCATGGGAAGGTTCCGTGGGTCAAGCGCATTCAGGCGGGCAGACGGCCGACCGCCTGCTCGGCCACACTGCGCGCCTGGGCATCCAGGTCCAGCAGGGCATGCAGCGAGTCGGGATTGGAGGGCGAGACCGCCGCCAAAGTTGCCAGATTGAGGTGATGAATCTGGTCAAAACGGATGCGGCGCTCCAGAAAAGCCGCCACCGCCACCTCGTTGGCCGCATTCAGGACGGCCGTGGTGCCCTGCGGTGCCGCCAGGGCATCCCAAGCCAGCTGCAAGCCAGGAAACCGGTCACGATGTCCATGGTCGCCCAAGGCCTCGAAGGTCATGGCCGAGAGTGCATGGAAGTTCAGCGCCGCAGCTCCTGACTCAACCCGCTCCGGCCATGCCAGTCCATAAGCGATGGGCACCCGCATGTCCGGGGTACCCAGCTGCGCCACCACCGAAGTGTCTCGGTACTGCACCATGGAGTGGATGATGCTCTGAGGATGGATCACCACTTCGAGTTGCGACGGCGCCAGGCCAAACAGATAGCGCGCTTCGATGACCTCCAGTGCCTTGTTCATCATGGTGGCTGAATCCACCGAAATCTTGCGCCCCATGCTCCAGTTGGGATGGGCACAGGCCTGTTCGGGCGTGACATCGCGCAGCGAATCGGGGGGGCGGGTGCGAAACGGCCCGCCGGAGGCGGTCAAGATGATTTTCTCGACCCGCTGGCTCCAGGTGGCGGGATCTTCGGGCAGGGACTGGAAAATGGCCGAATGCTCGCTGTCGATCGGCAGCAACGTGGCCGCCCCTTCGCGCACCGCATCCAGAAACACGTCGCCACCGACCACCAGCGCCTCTTTGTTGGCCAGTAACAGGCGTTTTCCGGCCCATGCCGCAGCCAGACAGGGCGCCAGCCCTGCCGACCCGACAATGGCCGCCATCACTGTATCGACCTCGTCACTGGACGCTATCATTTCAAGAGCATCCAGTGATTGAATAACGGTGGTCTCAAGCCCATTTTCCTTGATTTTTTCGGCCAGCAGGCGGGCATGGGGGGCACTCGCCATCACGGCAAAACGGGGCGTGAATTGGGCGCATTGCGCCAGCATCAAGTCCACCTGGGTGGCGGCGCTCAGGGCAAACACCTCGAACCGGTCAGGGTGGCGGGCCACCACGTCGAGCGTGCTGGTGCCAATCGAGCCTGTGGAGCCCAGAACAGTGAGTCGTTGTTTCATAGAGGTGTTGTCAGGCGGGTCAACATCAAGGCCAGGGGGAGTGTGGGCAACAGGGCATCCACCCGGTCCAGCACGCCGCCATGCCCAGGCAGCAGGCCACTGCTGTCTTTCACGCCGGCACTGCGTTTGATCAGCGACTCCACCAAGTCACCGGCCACGCTCATGGCGACCATGAACAGGACCGAAATCAACAGCAGCCAGCCCCCCTGTTGCGCCAGGCGGCTGTAAAAACTGGGCACGGTGGCCTGCCAATGGGCATCGGCTGCGACCCAGGCAAACGCCAGCACGACCACGCCCGCCAGTCCACCCCAGACACCTTCCCAGCTCTTGCCCGGGCTGATGGAGGGCGCCAGCTTGTTCTTGGTAAAGCGCAAACCAAAAGCACGGCCTGCGAAATAGGCAAAGATATCGGCCACCCACACCAGCACCAGCACCGATAGCAGAAAATTGACGCCCAGGTGGCGCGCCTGCACAACGGCCAGCCATGCCAGCCAGAGCGCGAGCACCCCGGCCACCAGACGCACGGCGGCAGGAATGCGCGCCCAGCCCGGCACACCGGCGCGCAGCAGCCAGGCCGCACACAAAACCCACAGGCTGCCACCGACGATCCACAGGGCGGTCAGGGGCCGCTCCACCCAGCCCAGCGCCCAGGACGCAGCACACAGGGCAACGCAGGCGGCGCCCATGGCCAGCGAGCCGGTCTGCCCCAGGCCGCACAGGCGCCCCCATTCCCATGACCCGGCAGCCATGAGCACCAGCACGACCAGCGTGAACGGTACCGTGGAGGGATAAAAAAGCGCGGGCAGCAAAATGGCAAGCAAGACCAGAGCGGTGATGACGCGCTGTAAAAGCATGGGGCCCTTTCAGCCGTGCACCGGTACAGGATGCGCGGTCAGGATTTGTTCAGAGGTTTTGCCAAAGCGGCGCTCACGTGCACTGAAGGCGGCAATGGCTTCGTCCAGTGCCAACTCGTCGAAATCCGGCCACAGCCGGTCGCTGAAGAACAACTCGGAGTATGCAGCCTGCCACAACAAAAAGTTGCTGATCCGCATTTCCCCTCCGGTGCGGATCACCAGGTCCGGGTCGGGCACATGCGCAAGGCTCATCGCACTGTGCAGGCTGGCCTCGGTGATCGGCTCGCCGCGTGCCGCCAGCGATGCGGCGGCCTGGGCGATGTCCCAGCGGCCGCCATAGTTGAAACACACGTTGAGCACCAGGCGGGTGTTTTGCGCGGTGGCGATCTGCGCCTGCTCCAGACCCGCGCACACCCTGGGCGAGAGACCGGCGCGCTCGCCCACGAAGTACAGACGGACACCGTCTTTCTTGAGCTGCGGCACTTCACGCGCCAACGCCATCGCCAGCAACTCCATGAGACCAGAGACCTCATCGGCGGGACGGTTCCAGTTTTCGGAAGAAAACGCAAACACGGTCAACACAGCGACGCCGCGCTCAACGCAGGCGCGGGCGCAGCGGCGCAGTGAATCAACCCCTTGCTTGTGGCCCGCCAAGCGCGGCAAGAAGCGGCGCGTAGCCCAGCGGCCGTTGCCATCCATGACGATGGCAATGTGGTGTGGCACCACCAGCGGTAATGACATGTAGAACGATCAGACCCGTCGATGGAGCCTCAGACCGCCATGATGTCCTGTTCCTTGCCCGCCACCAGCGAATCGATCTCGGCGATGTGCCTGTCAGTGAACTTCTGCACCTCGGTTTCAGCACGCTTTTGGTCGTCTTCCGACGCCAGCTTATCCTTGACCAGCTTCTTGACGGATTCATTGGCATCGCGGCGCAGGTTGCGCACGGCGATCTTGGCGCTTTCGCCTTCATTGCGGGCCAGCTTGGTCATTTCCTTGCGGCGCTCTTCGCTCATCGGCGGCATGGGAACGCGGATCAGGTCGCCCATCGATGCGGGGTTCAAGCCCAGATCGCTTTCGCGAATGGCTTTTTCGATCTTGGCACCCATGCCCTTTTCCCAAGGCTGCACACTGATGGTGCGTGAATCCAGCAGGGCCACATTCGCGACCTGGCTCAACGGCACAAAGGATCCGTAGTACTCCACCTGCACAGTATCGAGCAAGGCCGGATTGGCACGACCAGTGCGAATCTTCTGCAGGTTGTTCTTGAACGCTGCGATGGACTGGTCCATCTTGGCTTCGGCGTTTTTCTTGATATCGGCAATCGTCATTGTTTCTCCTCGGGGCAGGCGGCAGGCAAAGCCTGATGGTCAGGCATAAACCAATGTGCCTTCGTCTTCACCCATCACCACCCGCTTCAGCGCGCCATGCTTGATGATGGAAAACACACGCACAGGCAACTTCTGGTCGCGGCACAGGGCAAAGGCCGTCGCATCCATGATGCCCAGGTTGCGGGACATCGCCTCGTCAAAACTGAGTTTCGTGTAGCGCGTTGCCGTGGGGTCTTTATGGGGGTCGGCAGTATAAACGCCGTCCACCTTGGTGGCCTTGAGAACAACCTCTGCGCCAATCTCGGCCCCGCGCAGGGCGGCTGCAGTATCGGTGGTGAAGAACGGGTTGCCCGTGCCTGCTGCAAACACAACGACCTTGCCCTCTTCGAGGTACTGCAAAGCCTTGGGGCGTACATAGGGCTCGACCACCTGCTCGATGGCAATGGCCGACATCACGCGGGCCACCAGGCCCTGCTTGTCCATGGCATCCGCCAGGGCCAGCGCGTTCATCACCGTGGCCAGCATGCCCATGTAGTCGGCCGTGGCGCGGTCCATGCCGACCGAGCCGCCCGCCACACCACGGAAAATATTGCCCCCACCGATCACCACCGCCACCTGGACACCCAGGCGGGTCACTTCGGCGATCTCCTCCACCATGCGGACGATGGTGGCGCGGTTGATACCGAAGGCGTCATCCCCCATCAGCGCCTCACCAGACAGCTTGAGCAGGATGCGCTTGTGGGCTGGTGCAGCGTGGGTCATGGGAAATTTCTCCGGTAAGTGGTGCAGGGCTTTGGTGGGGACGGTTGCAGGGAACGATCAGGCAGCGGCCTTGGCGGCAGCGACCTGGGCGGCCACTTCAGCGGCAAAGTCGTCCACCTTCTTCTCGATGCCTTCGCCCACCACGTAAAGCGTAAAGCCCTTGACCGTGGTGTTGGTGGCCTTAAGCATCTGCTCGACGGTCTGCTTGCCGTCCGCAGCCTTCACAAAGACCTGATTGAACAGCGAAACTTCCTTGAGGTACTTCTGCACACCGCCTTCGATGCGCTTGGTCACGATTTCATCGGACTGCACAGGCTTGCCTTCGGCTTCGGCCTTGGCTTTGTCTTCAGCCGCCTTGGCAGCCGCCACCGAACGCTCTTTTTCGATCAGGTCGGCAGGCACGTCGGCGCTGGTCAGGGCCACGGGCTTCATGGCTGCAATGTGCATGGCCACGTCCTTGGCAGCGACTTCGTCGCCTTCGAACTCGACGACCACGCCAATGCGCGAGCCGTGCAGGTAGGAAGCCAGCTTGCTGCTGCCACCAAAATACTTGAAGCGACGGAACGACATGTTCTCGCCGATCTTGCCGATCAGGCCCTTGCGCACGTCTTCCAGCGTGGGACCAAAGCTGTCTTGCTCGTAAGGCAGCGCGCCCAGGGCAGCCACATCAGCGGGGTTGTGCTTGGCAACCAGCTCGGCCGCAGCCTTGGCCAGGGCCATGAAGCTGTCGTTCTTGCTCACGAAGTCGGTTTCGCTGTTGACCTCCACCAGGGCGCCCTTGCTGCCGTCGATGAAGCTCGCCACCACGCCTTCGGCGGTGATGCGCGATGCAGCCTTGCCGGCCTTGGTGCCGAGCTTGACGCGCAGCAGCTCTTCCGCCTTGGCCATGTCGCCGTCGGCTTCGGTCAATGCCTTCTTGCATTCCATCATGGGAGCGTCGGTCTTGCCGCGCAGTTCAGCCACCATGCTTGCGGTAATTGCAGCCATCTTTATTCCTTCAGTATGCAGTTGAGTCAGTTCAGATTCGGGCTAAAAAAAAGGGGGCTCACCAGGGGCCCCGCTTTTATCCGCGATACATCGCGCAGCCGGGTCTTCAGGCGGCGGAGTCTTGCACTTCCACAAATTCGTCGCCGCCTTCAGCAGCAACCGCCTTGACCACTTCGTTCACGGCGTTTGCACGGCCTTCGATGATGGCATCGGCGATGCCACGGGCATACAGCGTCACAGCCTTGGCCGAGTCGTCGTTGCCTGGGATCACATAGTCAATGCCTTCGGGCGAGTGGTTGGTATCGACCACGCCGATCAGCGGGATGCCCAGCTTCTTGGCTTCGGCCACAGCGATCTTGTGGAAGCCCACGTCGATGATGAAGATGGCGTCAGGCAGTGCAGCCATGTCCTGAATGCCGCCGATGTCCTTTTCGAGCTTAGCGATTTCGCGGCTGAACGTCAGCTGCTCTTTCTTGCTCAGGCTGTCAAGGCCGGTTTCCAGCTGGGCCTTCATGTCCTTCAGACGCTTGATCGAGGTCTTGACGGTCTTGAAGTTGGTCAGCATGCCACCCAGCCAACGCTGGTCGACGAAAGGCACGCCAGCGCGTTGCGCTTCAGTAGACAGGATCTCACGGGCCTGGCGCTTCGTGCCAACCATCAGAATGGTGCCGCGGTTGGCCGCCAGTTGCTTGGCGAATTTTTGTGCCTCCTGGAACAGTGGCAGCGACTTTTCCAGGTTGATGATGTGAATCTTGTTGCGATGACCGAAGATGTAGGGGGCCATCTTGGGGTTCCAGAAGCGGGTCTGGTGACCGAAGTGGACACCGGCTTCCAGCATTTCGCGCATGGTAACGGACATAAAAATACTCCAAAGGTTGGGTCTAAAATCCAGCCCCAATATTTGCGCCGCCGTGCATTGACAGGTAGGCACAACACCTTGACAGGGCTGGTTTGCGATTGGTTTTGCCGCAGCCGTCGCGCGCACACCACTAAAGGCATTGCACGCGCTGCTCCTCTCAGCAAAACCCAAGGATTCTAGCACAGCCATGCTTTTCGACCTCACCGCCACCCGCCAGCGCCTGCAGGGCGGCCGCAGCACCGCCCTGACAGAACTGGAGCAGTGCCTGGAGGCGGCGCAGTCTGCCGCCTGCAACCATGCCTTTGTGCACCTTTCCTCCGAGGCTGCGCGCACCACGGTGATGCAAGGCGATTGCACCCAGGGGCCTCTGGCCGGTCTGGCGGTGTCGGTCAAGGACCTTTTTGACATCGCCGGCCAGCCCACCGCGGCCGGCTCCACCGCGCTGGCCGATGCCGCGCCGGCGCAGCAGGACTGCCCTGCCGTTGCCCGCCTGCGCGCTGCAGGGGGCACGGTCATAGGCCGCACCAACATGGTGGAGTTCGCGTTCTCGGGTGTGGGGGTGAACCCGCACTTCGGGACACCGGCCGCATGGGATGCGCGCTTTGGCGCGCTGCCGGGTGCGCCGCGCATTCCCGGCGGCTCTTCGTCGGGGGCGGCCGTTTCCGTGGCTACGGGCGCCGCGTTTGTGGGGCTGGGCTCGGACACGGGCGGCTCCATCCGCATTCCAGCGGCGCTCAATGGCATTGTGGGCTTCAAGAACACGGCCCGCCTGGTACCCACCACCGGCGCCATTGCGCTGTCGACCACGCTGGACACGGCCTGTGCCCTGACGCGCAGCGTGCGCGATGCCATCGTGGTGCACGAGGTGCTGGCCGCGCGGCGCATCACGCGCAGCGCCGCCCCCCTGCGCTTTTGGCGCCTGGCCGTGCCCGCCACCACATTTCTCGACGACCTTGACGCCACCGTAGCCCGGGCATTCGCCCGCACGCTGGACACCTTGCGCCGAGCGGGTGCACAGATCGAGGAAATCGCCCTGCCCCTGACGACAGAGCTGGGGCCTATGCAGGCCAGCGGCAGCCTGTCTGCCGCAGAAAGCCACGCCTGGCACCGCCCCCTGCTGGCCAGGCGCGCATCGCAATACGATCCACGGGTGCGCAGCCGCATCGAGCGCGGCGCCAGCATGGCGGCGGCAGACTACATCGATCTACTGCACGCTCGCCAGCACTGGATCGCCCGCATGGATGCCGCACTGGCGCCCTACGACGCCCTGCTCTCGCCAACGGTGCCGCTGGTGGCGCCCCCCATCGCCGATGTAGCGCCCGGCGCTGAACGCGATGCCGAGTTCTTTCGCGTCAATGCCCTGCTGCTACGCAACACCAGCGTGGTGAACATGCTCGACGGCTGCGCCCTGTCGCTGCCCTGCCATGTGGATGGGGAACTCCCGGTCGGGCTCATGCTCTGGCACGGTGCCTTGCATGATGACGCGGTGCTCAACCTGGGCCTGCAGATAGAACAAATACTACAAAAAATATAGCTTCCAGCGCACGATAATCAAGCGCTAGACTCCAAAAACACTCACATTCATGAAGATTGCCATTGTGGGCGCCGGCATTGTCGGCATGTCCACTGCATACGAGCTGGCGCAGGATGGCCACGAGGTCACCGTGTTCGAACAGCGCAACGCCGCCGCCGAAGAAGCGAGTTTTGCCAACGCCGGACTGCTGTTGCCACACCTGCTCACCCCTTGGGCCACGCCGGGCCTGGGCGCCCCCCTGAAACTCCTGGGCCGGCGCGCCACGCTGCGGCTGGCCCAAGGCGTCAAAGGGAGCGACCTGGCATGGCTGTGGCGCTGGCGGCGTGCGGCGCGACACGGCGCGCAGGCCGCACAGCTATCGGCGCTGGAGGGCCTGGCCCGCTACAGCCAGCAGCGCCTGCAGCACATCGCGGCGCAGCACGCGCTAGACTTTGAAAGCACCCAGGGGCGCCTCATTTTGCTGCGCACCCCACAGGAGCAGGCCCGATGGCAAGCCACCTTGCCGCTCTTGCGCGACGCCGGCGTGGCGCTGCGCGAGGTCGATGCCGATGCCGCGCGCCAGATCGAACCCGGCCTGTGCCCAGAAACCCCGCTGGCAGGGGCGCTACACCTGCCAGACGCCATGGCCGGCAACTGCCGGCTGTTTGCACAACTGCTGCGCCAGGGCACGCAGACCGCCGGTGTGCAGTTTGCATGGGGCGCCCAGGTGGTGCGCCTGACCTCGCAACCTACAGGCGTGCAGGTACAGGGGGAAAGCAACACAAGACCCTTCGACGCCGTCGTACTGTGCGCCGGCATGGCATCGGCCGCCCTGCTGCGCCCGCTGGGTCTGCGCCTGCCTCTGGCTGCCGTGCATGGTTATTCCGTCAGCGCCCCACTGCGCGAGGCTGTGCACGCGCCGGTGGCCAGCGTGCTCGACAGCCAGCAGCAGATCAGCATCACCCGCCTGGGCCAGCGGGTGCGCATCGCCGGCGGTGCCGAACTCGGTGGGCCAGGCGCCGCGCACCATGCCCCCACGCTGCAGCAGCTCTACCTCAGCATGAACGAATGGTTCCCGGGCGGTGCCCTGCTGTCTTCGGGGCTGCAGGTGTGGCGCGGCGCACGCCCCACGCTGCCCGATGGCGCGCCCGTGGTGGGCGCCAGCGGCGTTCCAGGCCTGTGGCTCAACACCGGGCACGGTGCGGGCGGATGGGCACTGGCCAGCGGCAGCGCCCGCGCCGTGGCCGACCTGATCGCCCAGCGCAGCCCCGATGTCAGCCTGGGTGGGCTGGGGATCCAGCGCTTTTGAACCACCACAAAAAAAGGGCTTGTGGCCCTTTTTTTTCACACAGACCGATTCGCCTTACTTCGCCGTCGGCATCACGAATTCGGCCCCCTTGGGCGTGCTCTCGGGCCAGCGCTGCATGATGCTTTTTTGCTTGGTGTAGA
>Ga0116174_10001605_pt1 | contig 20341 bp, 22 predicted proteins | sample AD_UKC087_MetaG_FD_89801 | JGI IMG/M metagenome (GOLD analysis project Ga0116174, IMG submission 89801) | Active sludge microbial communities of municipal wastewater-treating anaerobic digesters from USA - AD_UKC087_MetaG | ecosystem: Engineered > Bioreactor > Anaerobic > Digestate | place: USA...
GAAACGGGCGGCGCTCCGCGCACCCCGTACGAGATACCTTCCACGGGCGAAGGCGAGGGACTCGTCGAGGCGCCGCGCGGCGCGCTCGGGCACTGGATCGTTATAGAGGATAAAAAGATTGCCAATTACCAGTGCGTCGTTCCCACGACCTGGTTCTGCGGCCCGCGGGACGACCGGGGCAATCTCGGGCCCGTAGAACAGGCTCTTATCGGGACTCCCATTGCGGATCCGGCGAACCCGATAGAGGCCGCGCGTGTGGTTCGCTCCTTCGACCCGTGCATCGCCTGCGCGGTTCACATCGTTGAGGGGGACAGGGAGATCACTCAGTTCAGGGTCTGCTGAGCCCGCGGCGAACAGGCAGGGCGATTTTTCCCGTCGCCCTGCCGCAATTTGTTATTGCGCCCCCGGAGTCGTACGCTACCATTGCCGGGCGGAAGGCACACATCCCGACAATCACATCACGATAACCGAGGCCGCCATGGAGATAAAGGTACTCAAGGATATACTCGCGTCTAACGAAAGCAGGGCCGAGGAGATACGTTCGCTCCTCAAGGAGAAAAAGGTGTACATGGTCGATTTCATGAGCTCTCCCGGCTCGGGAAAAACCACCCTGCTCGACGCCGTAATAGGCCGGCTCAAGAGCCGCTACCGCATCGCCGTCATCGAGGGAGACATCAAGACCACCAGGGACGCCGAAAGGCTCGCCGGACACGATGTTCCCATTGTCCAGATAGAGACCTCGCTTTTCGGCGGGGACTGTCACCTCGAGAGCTCGTGGATCCGCAAATGCCTCGAGGGTTTCGATCTCAACGCGCTCGATCTGATAATCATCGAGAACATCGGCAATCTCGTATGCCCGGCGGAGTTCGAACTCGGCGACGACGAACGCGTGGTCGTTCTTTCCGTCACCGAGGGGGAGGACAAGCCGGTGAAATACCCGCTCATGTTCAACTCGTCTCACACCCTGCTGCTCAACAAGGTCGACCTTCTTCCCCACCTGGATTACAGCGTCGACGAGGTGATGGAAAACATCAAAAGGGTGAACCCGAAAATGACGGTGTTCAGGACGAGCGCGAAAACGGGAGAGGGAATCGACGAATTCGTTGCCCATCTCGCCGAAAATATCGAAAAAAAGAAGCGACCGCTGCACTGAAAATAAAAACGGCGGCCATAAGGTCGCCGTTTTTTCGCCAGCCCGGCTTTTGTTAACGGGCCGGCCGTTACGAATCCTTCTTTTTGAATTTCGCCTGAAGGCCCCCGATCATATTGAGAAGCTCCACTATGTCCTTCATGTCCTCGTCATCCGCGAAGCGCTGGACGTCGGAAATGATGAGCTTCGCCTCGTTTAGCTGCTCCACCGCCTTTGCGTACTTCGTCATGGCCGCCCCTCCTGTGCCCGCCCTCCGCCCCTGCCGGGCGTCAGGACGATGGTTCTCCTGATGTTAAAGACTTATTTAGGTGACATCCACAATTTTGTCAAGCATAGAAATAGAAATATACAATATTTAATATATAATGATGTACTATCTTCCCCCTGCCGCCCTCACTCTCTCCATTCATCCCGCATGATTTTCAGGCACGACGGGAGCGATTCGTCTTTCAGCCGCATATCGCGTTTCGCCGATGACATGCGGTCGCATTCGAACATCCTGCATCCCATAGGGCGTTTCTCGTAAATCGCGCATCTGCCGTGTCCGTCGAGATACGCACAGGCCATTACCCTCGAGCCGTCGGGAAGCGCGTAAGGAATCTGCTCTCCCGTGGAAGGAAATCGCGGGCAACACAGCAGGAGTTTTTCCTCGGGTTCGCAGTTTTCACATATGTTCATATTCGCCGCCTCCGGCGGAGTGCACGGATTGGCCTTTTCTCGGCTAATCGATTGAATAGAGCGAACGGTACGCCCTGCCGGCGCCCGGCGGAATATCGTCTATCTCCTCGAATGCCATGTCCGGCACATTGCCCGCGGCCTCCTTCACGGCCTCGGTCACAAGGATCTCCCAGGCCTTCGCCGTGTCCTCGCCGAGCTTGCTCGCCGCGTTCACCTCGGCCCCGAACACGTCGGTGTCGCCGATGCGAAGCATCTTGCCGAATCCGAGCCCCACACACAGCAAGACCTTTTCCTCCTCCACCTTGTCCAAGTTATAGGCCTTCAACACACGCTGCATGTGGACCGCGGCCTGGAGGGCCTTTCTGACGTTCCGGAATATGACCAGGAAGCTGTCGCCTTCAACCTTCAGGAGTATCCCGTCGTGGTCCTCGATTACGGGGATGAGAATGCGTTCGGACTCGTAGATGGTCTGCAAAAAATGTATTATGCCGAATTTCGCGACACCGCGCGAAAAGCCCGAAAGATCGGTGAACATCACGCACCACTCCTCGCCGAAAAGGTCCCATATCCGCGCGTCGATGTTCTCCTTGTCGGCTCCCGGCGCAAGGCGCGCCTCGATGAGCCGCTCCAGGCGGTCCTCCGACGCGCCCGCTATGATCGATCGTCGATATGCCATATCGCCTCCTTATGGATTCCGATAGAGTATAGCCGCGATCGTCCTCAATGCAACGAAGAATTTTTCGATACAAACGAAAAGGCGAACGCCCCGCGGCGTCCGCCCTTACAGGTGGTTGGTGCCGATTTCAGCGTACGTCGCCGCCGAAACCTTTGATAATGATGAGTCCGAGCACCACACAGGCGATGTTGATGAAGAGGTTCGACACCAGGTCCATGGTCGAGGCGGCATAGACCCCGTTCTGATAATTGAAGCACATGTCGAGCACGCCAAGGAACATGAGCGAGCCCGCGCAGACGAGCGATATCGCCTTGCCCCACGGCCTGCCCTTGAAAAGAAGCACCGAAGAGGCGATGAGCGCGATCGCCATGATGATGTCCGGCACCGGGAACGAGTGCTCATAGGCGAAGTAGCAGGGCGGAGGATTCTCCGGGGCCATTCCCACGGTGAAGAACCCCACCCAGAAAAGGATGAGGCCCAGCGCCATAACGAGCTGCAGTACTGCGATGGTTTTGATCTTTTTTTCCATTACCATTCTCCAGTCTGAAGATATGTGTCTATGGCCAGTGCGGCCTTTCGTCCGGCTCCCATGGCGAGGATAACGGTTGCCGCTCCGGTCACGATATCGCCCCCGGCGAATACGCCCTTGCGGCTGGTTTTCATGCTCTCCTCGTCCGCGACAATGTTCCCCCATTTATTGAGCGCGAGACCCGGCGTCGTCCTGGGTATAAGCGGATTTGGTCCGTTGCCGATGGCGACTATCGCGACATCCGCGTCGATGGTGAATTCCGATCCCTTTACGACGACCGGTCTTCGCCGTCCGGAATCATCCGGTTCGCCGAGCTCCATGCGTACGCATTCGACGGCTTTAAGGCGTCCCTTCTCGTCACCGATGAAGCGCACCGGGTTGGTGAGGAGCTGGAAGATCACGCCCTCCTCCTCCGCATGATGCACTTCCTCGACGCGCGCGGGCATCTCGGCCCTGGAGCGGCGGTAGATGAGATGCACCTTTTTACTCCCCAGGCGCAGCGCCATGCGCGCCGAGTCCATCGCCACGTTTCCACCGCCCACAACGGCAATAGAATCGCCGCGCGCGATCGGCGTGTCGTATTCCGGGAATTTATACGCCTTCATCAGATTGGCCCGCGTGAGGTACTCGTTCGCCGAGTACACGCCCTGCAGGTTCTCGCCGGGTATCTCGAGAAAGAGGGGAAGACCCGCGCCAGTGCCGATGAACACCGCGTCATAGCCCTCTGCGAGGAGCTCGTTCACCGTTCCAGCCGAACCTACAACCCGGTTCAGCACGATCTCCACGCCGAGTTTCGCCAGCGCGTCGACCTCGTACTGCACGATAGCCTTCGGCAGGCGGAACTCGGGAATGCCGTACACCAGCACGCCCCCGGCGCTGTGAAATGCCTCGAAGACCGTCACCCGGTAGCCCAGCTTGGCGAGCTCCCCCGCCGCCGTAAGCCCGGCCGGGCCGGAACCGAGGACGGCCACTCGCCCGTTTTTCCTCTCGGCCGACGCCCGTATTTCGAGCTGTTCGCGCTCGCGCTCGTAATCGGCGGCAAAGCGTTCGAGCTTGCCTATCGCGACCGACTCGCCCTTCTTCGTCAGCACGCACAGCTGTTCGCACTGCTCCTCCTGCGGGCAGACCCGCCCGCACACGGCCGGGAGGGAATTTGTCAGTTTTATCACGCGGATGGACTCCAGGAAATCCCCGTCGCGGATCGCTTTGATGAACCCGGGGATATCGATACGTACCGGGCAGCCGTCCACACAGGTAGGCCGCTTGCACTGGAGGCAGCGTGACGCCTCGAGCCGCGCGGTCTCGTCGGAATAGCCCAGGGGCACTTCCTTGAAATTGCGCACCCTTTCCGCGGGCGGCTGTTCGGGCATGGGCTGACGGGGGATCTTTTCCTTCATGACCGGCCTCCTTCAAGCCTGCACCTGTGCTCCCGCATCGACAGGGCCTCCTCATCGCGATAGGTATTGAGCCGGGTCATGAGCTCATCGAAATTGACCTGGTGTCCGTCGAACTCGGGACCGTCGACGCAGGTAAAGCGCTTCTCGCCGTTCACCGTTACGCGACATCCACCGCACATTCCCGTACCGTCTACCATCACGGAATTAAGGCTTACGAGCGTCTTTATGCCCGAGGGCCGTGTCTGCTCGCTCACCGCTCTCATCATGGGAACCGGGCCGATCGCAACCACGATATCCACCTTTTCCGCCGCCATAATCTCGGCGAGGGCCTCGGTAACGAAGGCCTTTCGTCCGTGGCTTCCGTCATCGGTGCAGACGACAAGCCGCTCGCACACCTGGCCCATCTCCCGCTCCAGGATTAATAGCTCCTTCGTGCGCGCTCCTATGACTCCGATCACCCTGTTCCCTTCCTTGCCAAGGGCCGCCGCGATCGGATAGATCGGCGCCACGCCGATCCCGCCCCCCACGCAGACGGCGGTGCCGTAATTCCGTATCTCCGTCGGATGTCCCAGCGGCCCGGCAACGTCTTTCAGGGACCCGCCTGCCTCGAGACGAGACATCTGTTCAGTCGTTTTCCCGACTATCTGATAGTAGAGCGTGATGGTTCCCTGCTCCCCGTCCACATCGGCGATGGTGAGCGGGATGCGCTCGCCGTACTCGTCGACGCGAAGCATGATGAACTGTCCCGGTTTGCGGTAGCGGGCGACGTCCGGCGCCTCTACGATCATCTTGCCAACATTCGGCGATATCTTTTCGTTTACTCGTATACGATGCACTGTGTACCCCGTGATGTATTGGCCGGCGCGCCTCATGGCGGCCTCCGGTAATGTGACGAAGCGCGCTCGGCCGGCAACCGTCATCGCGCACATCGCGGACGGGCCCGGCGGGCGATCGCCCGTTATACTCCCCGGTAAATCAGATAAATAGTATCACTAATCGGAGGGTTTTTTGTATGTCAATTGGTTTTCGCCTCAATGGGGATTTCAGTCGGATCGATATGCGTGACGGTATCTTCCGGCATCACCTCCAGCCGGAGGCGATGCCGGGCCGGATAATGCGCCCATGCCACGACACCGTCAGGCAGGATCACTTTCCTACGATAACTCGTATCGCCTTCGGATCGACCTTATAACCTCCCGAAACCGTCAGGTAGCCCTTATACATGTCCGAGAGGTCCGTGATCTTGGCGATAAACCACGAGCTCGTCCTCGCCTCTTCCTTGTTCTCCGGCGCGCGATACACTCCCTCATCTCCCGTTGCGTCCAGCACGATCACGACGGCGCCAAGCTTCAGGTCGGCTTTTGTGGCAATGCGCGTCTGCCAGAAGTTTTTAGTCCAGACATCGTTTCCATCAGTTACCTGCATGAATTCGGCCTCATTCTTTGTTTCGGCCGATGCCGGAGTCTTCATCTTGGCGAGCTGGACGTACATCCACGTCTGCGCTTTATACGGCTCTTTAGAGATAAAATAATCGTCGGACTGAATATAATGATCGTCCTCTTCCGCGAAAAGCGCACCGGATAACGCGACGAACGACAGCACCATGAAGAACACGAGTACTCTTTTTGTGAGAGAATGACACGACATACCTTCCTCCATACATACCAGTATTATTACCGCCGGACGAACGCCCCGACGCGCGCGAATCGTTTAATGCCGCGGACATTCGCCGCAACGGACGCGCGCACACCGCAGGCACCGGTTAAAAATAATCAAATAATCTCTTGGTGTCCATAGTATTTTTACACAGGAACCGGAATGTCGCCCTGTTTCGCGTCCTGGAATTACATTTGACACATGGAGTTCCCGATCATATGCTTCATACTAAAGCGGGCGGAGGGTGCAGCAGGCATGGCACAGTTGACACGTGTTGAAGGCAAGGAAAAGGGAAACATCGTCTTGTACGCCCTGAGCACCTGTGTATGGTGCAAGAAGGCACGGGGGCTTCTGGACGAGCTCGGGGTGGCATACCATTACGTCTATGTTGACCTCCTGCCCCGGGAAGAAAACACGGCCGTCAAGGATGAGATGCGCCGGTGGAACCCCCAGGGGTCGTTTCCCACCATCGTTATCGACAACGACCGCTGCATCGTCGGCTTCGACGAGGATAAAATCAAGAAGGAGATCGGGTGATGAGCGACCCGCAGGACCGTGGGGAAATAGAGAGGCTGTACCGGCGCCTCTTCGACGAGGCCGAGGCCGGCGGTTACCACCTCAATCCCGATATCTCCTTCACCATGGATCTCGTGGAGGGCCTCCTCGTAAACGAGAAGAGATACGGCTACCCGGCCTGCCCCTGCCGCCTCGCATCCGGCATAAAAGCGGATGATCTGGACATCATATGCCCGTGTGATTATCGCGACGAGGACCTCGACGAGTATGACGCCTGTTACTGCGCTCTATACGTCTCACGGAGGATTCTCGACGGCGAAAAATCAATCCGACCGATCCCGGAACGCCGGCCCCCTGAAGAAGAGCGCGCAAAATCCGGAAAGGAGGCTGAAGCGGTCTCATCGACCCGTTCGCTTTCCTATCCCGTCTGGCGTTGTAAGGTGTGCGGCTATCTCTGCGCGCGCGACACCCCCCCCGAAACTTGTCCCGTCTGCAAGGCGAAGAAGGACCGCTTCGAGCGATTCATGTGATCCCGCGGCGGTTTTTTTCTTGACACCTCGCCCCTTGTACAAAAGGTATCAAAAGATTTACGTTCTTTTATAGGTCTCTATCCGATATCAGCCGTTCCGCGTTTATTCCCGCGCACGTCTTCATTTCACAGCCGATAAAGGAACTCATTCTTCGCATCCTAACAGGGGGTCTGCAATGCAGAAAGAACCATTGACGCGCCACAGGGGCGTACTGGACTGGGTCGACGAGGTCGCGCGACTCACCACGCCCGATGAAATATTCTGGATCGACGGATCCGAGAAGGAAAAGGACGAGCTCACCCGACAGGCGTTCGCCACGGGAGAACTCATAGAGCTCAACCAGGAGAAACTTCCCGGCTGCGTCTATCACCGTACGGCGAAAAACGATGTGGCGCGCACGGAAAATCTGACATACATCTGCACATCGAAGAAGGAAGACGCCGGCCCCACAAACAACTGGATGTCCCCGGCGGAAGCATACGAAAAGCTCGGCGCGATCTTCCGCGGATCGATGAAGGGAAGGAAGATGTACGTACTGCCCTTCATTATGGGCATCCCCGGATCTCCATTCAATAAAATCGGCGTCGAGATCACCGACAGCATTTACGTGGTGCTCAACATGCGCATCATGACTCGTATGGGTTCGATCGCATGGAAGGAACTCGGTGAGAACGCCGGGTTCACGCGCTGTCTCCACGGCAAGGCCGATCTGAACCTGGACCGCCGCTTCATCTGCCACTTCCCCGAAGACAACACCATCTGGAGCGTCGGCTCCGGGTACGGCGGGAACGTGCTCCTCGGCAAGAAGTGCCTTGCCCTCCGTATAGCGAGCTACCTCGCCCGCAACGAGGGCTGGTTCGCCGAGCACATGATGATCGTCGGTGTCGAAAATCCGAAGGGCGAAGTCGCCTACATCGCCGGGGCCTTCCCCAGCGCCTGCGGAAAGACCAACCTCGCCATGCTGATACCACCGGACAGCATGCCCGGATACAAAGTCTGGACGGTCGGAGACGATATCGCATGGATGCGCGTCGGCGACGACGGCCGTCTCTATGCCATAAATCCGGAGTACGGCTTCTTCGGCGTGGCCCCGGGGACCAATTACAAGACCAATCCCAACGCGATGGAAACGGTCAGGAAGAACACCATCTTCACCAATGTGCTCCTTAAAAAGGACGGTACCGTCTGGTGGGAGGGGATGGACGGGCCGGCCCCCGACGAGGGCATCGACTGGAAGGGCGATCCCTGGACGAAGGGCTCGACCGAACCCGGGGCGAATCCAAACAGCCGTTTCACCGCCCCCGCGGGCCAGTGTCCGAGTATCTCACCACACTGGGAGGACCCTCAGGGCGTTCCCATATCGGCATTCCTGTTCGGCGGGCGCAGGGCGAGCCTCGCTCCGCTGGTATACGAATCGCTCGACTGGCGGCACGGAGTTTTCGTCGGCGCGACCATGGCCTCCGAGCGCACCGCGGCGCAGTACGGCACGCTCGGAGAGGTACGGCGCGACCCGATGGCGATGATTCCCTTCTGAGGCTACAACATGGGAGATTATTTCAAGCACTGGCTCTCGATGGGGAAGAAACTCGCACATCCTCCGCGGATCTACAACGTGAACTGGTTCCGTCAGGACGAAAAAGGAAAATTCCTCTGGCCGGGATACGGCGAGAACCTGCGCGTACTCAAATGGGTCATCGACCGCTGTTTCGAAAGGGTCGACGCGGAGAAGACGCCTATCGGTTTTGTTCCCAGGCCGGGTGACATCAACACCGATGGGCTCGACATCAGCGCCGAGACCATGAAGGGCCTCCTCGGCATCGACCGGACACAATGGAAGGAAGAGCTCAAGGGTCTCAGGGAGTTTTTCGAGAAATTCGGCGATCGCCTGCCAGATGAGATATGGACCGAGTTCCACGCCCTTGAAAAGCGGCTCGCGTAACAGTGCTGATGTAAATATAAAAGAGCCCCCCCGAGGGGGCTTTTTTATTGTCGAAACCGCTGGGCCATGGGGATACGGCGGCCGATCCCGAAGGCTTTTGTGGTCACCTTGAGCCCCGGCGGCGCCTGTCGTCTCTTGTACTCGTTCCGGTCGACCTTTGTCAGAATATCGCGGACGATTCCGGAGGAAAAGCCGTCGGCGATGATTTCGTCCGCGGACATGGCGCGCTCGATGTAGCGCTCCAGAATGCCGTCGAGTATGTCGTACGGCGGCAGGCTGTCCTGGTCCTTCTGGTTCGGCCTGAGTTCGGCCGAGGGCGCCTTCTCGATGCTCGCGCGCGGAATGATCTCGCCGCCATGATTGACGTGCTCGGCGAGGCGATACACCAGGGTCTTCGGCAGATCGGAGAGCACCGCAAGCCCGCCCGACATGTCGCCGTACAGCGTGCAGTAGCCCATGGCGAGCTCCGATTTATTGCCCGTTGTGAGCAGCAGGCTCCCGAATTTGTTGCTCACCGCCATGAGGAGATTGCCGCGGATCCGCGCCTGTATGTTTTCCTCGGCGACATCCTCGGAAAGACCCGCGAAAATGCCGGAGAGCATTTCCCTGTATGCCCGGTAAAGCCCGTCGATGCGCAGCGTCTCCACGCGAAAGCCGAGGTTCCTCGCGAGCGCGATGGAGTCGTCGACGCTTCCCTGCGATGAGTACGGGGAGGGCATGGTGATTCCCATCACGTTTTCTTTCCCGAGCGCCTGTACGGCGAGCGCCGCGGTGAGCGCCGAATCGATTCCGCCCGAAAGACCCAGCACCACGCTTTTGAAGCCGCACTTCACCACGTAATCCCGCAACCCCATCACGAGCGCCAGCCGTATATCCTCGAGCTCTTCCTCACGGGGAAGCGGACCCGTTCCCGGGAGATCGTCATCGACGACCACAAGGTCCTCCGCGAAACGGGCCGCGCGGACGGAGAACACACCCTGCGCGTCGACCATGAAGCTGTTGCCGTCGAATATCAGGCTGTCGTTTCCGCCCGTCTGATTGACGTACACCACCGGTACGGCATTTTTCCTCGCTACGGCCGAAATCATCCCCCATTTTACGGAGTTCTTACCCCGAACATAGGGCGAAGCGTTGATCGAGATCAGCAGATCGATTCCCGCGTCGATCAAGCGCTTCACCGGATCGACCGGATATTTTCTCACAATTGACGGAACATCCTCATAATCCAGGTCGTTCCAGATGTCCTCACAGATGGTTATGCCGATGGTTCGGCCACGGTACGCCACCGGTTCCCAGGCCCGCGCGGGCGAGAAATACCGCAGCTCGTCGAAAACATCGTAGGTCGGAAGAAGTGTTTTGTGATGACGCGAGAGCACCCTCCCTTCCGCCATAAACGCGGCGGAATTGAAAAGCATCGGACGGTTCTCGCGATCGTAATCAACGTACCCGCACACCGCGGCGATCCCGGTACAGGCGGCGGCGATGGTATCCAGCGCGACGAGATTGTCGTCGATCAGCCGGTGGTTTTCGAGCAGGTCCATCGGCGGATAGCCGATAGTCGCCAACTCCGGAAATACAACCAGGTCCGCTCCCGCGCTTTTCGCCCTCTCTATGAACGATATCAGCTTCGCGCGATTTCCCGCAATATCGGCGATGACGGGATTGGTCTGTGCGATCGCGATCTTCATCCCCGCTCTACCTTGCCATGAATCCGCGAACCGCGAACCGGAGCTTTTCCCTGAATACCGGATCGGTCTCCACCGCGTACTGGTCGAAAAGCGGCAGCATGGATGACCTGTCGCCGATTTTCGAAAGCGAATAGAGCGCGGCCAGGCGGACATACAGGCTTTTCTCCATACAAACCACCTCCTGAAGCCGGACCGTTATGGCCCGAATTCCCCTGAAGGAGCCAAGCGAATTACAGACCTCGGCCCTCACGCGATGGTCGGCGTCATCCAGCGACGACAGCAGTATCCCCACGGAGCGCGCGTCGCCGATCTCCCCGCAGGCCAGGGCCGCCCTCACCCGCAGCGGCACGCTCGCGTCCGAGGAGAGGATTCGCTCGATACCCCTGAAACCTCCTCCGCTGCGAGACGCGATGAGGGTATCGACCAGGACCTCCTTTATCGCGTCGTCGTCCTCAACGGCAAGCTGGTTCGACACTGAAACCGCGGCCGCGCCCGAGCGAAATTCGAGCAAGGCCTGTGCCGAGGCCATTCGAATGTCCCTGTTGGCGTCGGAGAGAGCGCGAAGTAGGACATGTAAAGAACCGGCGTCGCGGAACTTCCGTATGATCTCTATGGATTTGATCCGCACCTCCCAATTGGGATCGGAAAGCGCGATCGTCCTTACGCTGGGCATGTTCTCCATCAGGTTGTTGTGTTCGATACACTTGAGCACATAATAGCGGACTGACTTGTTGTCGTCTCTCAGCATGTCCCGCAGAAGGTATCCTATCCTTCTGTCATACAGATGATAGATCGCCTCGAGGGCATACACGCGGTAGATGGGATCGGGGCTTTTCGCCATATTGAGAATAAAAGGAAACATCCTGTCGTCTCCCAGTCGGGAGAGGGCCCGGATCGCGCTTTCGCGCACGGTCGAGAACGGGCTCGAGAGTTCTTCGACCAGCACGGTCACAACGCGACGGTCGTCGGATTCGGCCATGAAATCGATGATCTTCTTTTTCACGGGGAACGAGGCGCTCTGCCTGAGAAGCTCCATCCAGAGCGGGGACACGCTCCTGAACGGATACCGCGAAAGCGCTTCGAGTGCGTATTCCTTTCTCGCCATATCGCTGTCGGCAAGAACCGTATCCCGGAGAAGCGGAAGAAGGTCCTGCGGCCTGCGGGATTCAACATATTCCAGCGCCGCCTGACGCTCACCCGCGTCGCCGCGCACCAGAGAGGAATGCAACGCGGAGGCAGTCCGCTCTCCGGCCGCTCCGTCCGGAGATAGCGCGAGTATCGTCGCCAGAAGGCACGTGATTATCGAGGCGATATATCTCATGGGGTCTTCCGCGATCGGCCGGCGGCGTCGATCGTGTGTGTATTGAACGGTAAACCGGTTTTTTGTCAATAAATAAGAAAGCCCGGGGTTCGTGTCCCGGGCCTGAACTTTCCGAGAGTTTCCCCTCTACTTCATGACGCCGTACAGGTAGTTTGCGACAACGGCTTCGATCACCTCTTTTTCGAGCACGTTCATCTTCTTCCTGTCGTAATCGTACACCACATACATGACGGCCCCGATGAGCATAAGCGCCGTGAGCTCGGGGTTGATGGTTTTCTTGTACACACCTTTCTTCTTGATCTCATCCATGTCACGGGTAACGACCTTGGTGACATACTCAAGGAATTTCTCCACACGCTGGACGACCTCATCATCGATCCCGACTATGTCCTTGTAGATGAGCTTGATGACGATCGGCTCGCTCATGATGACGTTAACGCAGCCTGAAATGCGTTCGGAAACGAACTTCAGCACCGACTTCTGCGCCGGATTGGTCTTCAGAAAATCCTTCAGGTCATCCGGATCGAGAATGTCGTCGATGTTCTCCTCCACCGATTCCAGAATGGCATAGAGTATCTCACGCTTGTTGCCGAAGTACTGGTACACCGTACCTCGCGCGATATTCAGCTTCTCGCACACCTGTCCGATATGCGTGCTCTGGAATCCGTTCTGAATGAACATCTCCTTCGCCGTATCGATAATCTGTTGTTTTCTCTTTTGACCTTTCGCAGGCATTGTGCCGCTCCTTCACCGAAAATTTCATTCCATCCCGGACCCGTCGTCGCCATACCCCTGGCGCTGCCTGATTCTTCTCATCTCGCGGCGAAGGGGTACAAGCGCTTCCCTGAGCTCCTGCATGATAACGTCGGCCCTTTCCTGGATCTCTCTGCTCATTGACGATTGGCTTTTATAATACCCGAAATATATACGGCCTAACGAGGCCGATACGCTACGCTTTCTTTATCGTAGCAATTATAGCAATATACTCACACTTATCGAAATAATCCTCAAAAAAATTATTAATTACCAAATTATTTTAATAGTCATTATTAATGGTATTATTATGTTTCAACCCAACATCAATTAGATATATAACAACAACACGCGATAAATGTCAATTAGAACAATAATAATATTTTGTTACGGACGCGCGCAGCATTTCAAAGCCGTGCCCGTGCTCTAAGATTATTTTTATAGATAAATACAGAATAAGTATGGTAATTATAAGTCAACAACTTTTCGCCTGGATGTAAATCGGCCGGCCCGTTTACAAGCGAAGAGCACGGCGGTGCCGTGCTCTCTTCAGCCTCAATCGCGTTCCCGTTCCCGCGCCCGTCAGGCCACGCGGTCAACGTTTACACCTATCCGCTCGTCCTGTTTGACCTGTATTTCGGCGCCGATGAGCATATAGAGGAAATTCCGAACCTCGTCCAGGTCCATCATCACCTTGTCGTAATCGAAACGCTCCGTCTCGGCCTTCGGCCCTGAAGCGGTCCCTGCGTTTACCGCAAACAATCTGTCCTCGATCGCAGAGGATCGTACTGAGGGGAAGCCGGGGATTACCGATGTGACATCCATTTCAGCACCTCCTTCCGTGGAGTACTTCTACTATACCATCGGCATTTTATGGGAATTTTGAAGAATATTTTAAAAAAAACTCGCTCCGCAGGGACGATCCGGCGCGGAAAAGGGCCCTAGATCCCCTTTTGCGGCCGCGTTCCCAGCAGTTCGGAGATATGGCTCTTAATCTCCGCAGAGTCCGGCAGGAGGGCGAGCGCCTTTTTAAAGTGGTCGCGCGCCGCCCGCGCCTGTCCGCGCTTCATACAGACGTACCCCATCGTGTCGAGATACGCAGGATTCCGGGGTTTCGCCTTCAGCGCTCTGGAAGCAAGCGAGGCCGCCTCGGAAAGATCCGAGTTTTGCCCGGCCAGGAGAAACGCCAGCGAATTGTGGGCGTTCCAGTTGTCCGGAGCCGCGGCCAGTATCTCGCGGAAGGTCGCTATCGCTTCATTGTATCGACCGGCTTTTTCCAGACAATAGCCCTTCATGTTAAGTGCCGTTAGGTCGCCGGGGGATACAACGAGGCTTTCCTCCAGGAGAGCCAGCGCATCATCATAGCTTTCAGAGAGTATCACACAATACGCCAGCAGCTTCCGGACGGTATTGATGTCGACAAACGTCAAAGGCTGGCCCAGAATCCGCCTGAAGTACTCCGCGGCGCTTTTGTGCAGTCCGGTACGTGCGTAACATATTCCGAGATTGTACAGGATTTCCGGATTATCCCTGTCCAGTGCCTCGGCGGCCCGCAGATCGTCCAGCGCGCTTCCGTAATCCCCTGTTCCGGTTTTCCTCAGCGCGGCCGCCAGGAATCTTTTTATTCTGTCGTCGAGACGGAGATCAGCCATGGACGCCCTGCCCCGCAAACCGCCCTATAAACGCGTGGTCGGTGCAGTCGAGCTTCAGCGGAGTTATCGAAATATACCCGTTCCTCAGCTCGACCGCGTCGCTGCCCGCTATCTCGTCGCTTTCAATCCTGCCCTCGAGCCTCATGCGCATACCGTCCTCCCCGGCTCCGGTGAGGTTATATGAATCGCGATACCGACGCTTCCCGAGCGTCGTGTATCGTACTCCCGCGATATGCGCCGCGGGAAGATCCGGATAGTTGATGTTGAGGAACAGCGGGCCCGATCCGGCAAGTGAGGGATAATCGCCAATATAAGAAGCTATGAAGGCGGCGGCATCATTGAAATGGTCCGACGAACCCATGCAGTCGAGCGACAGGGCGATTCCGGAGACCCCGAATATAAAGGCCGTTCTCGCGCCCGCTGTCGTTCCGGAAAAATACACGTCATCACCCAGATTCGGCCCGTGATTGATGCCGGAAATGACACAATCGATCGCCGGCAACAGCCCGCCGTGCAGTCCCACGTTAACGCAATCAGCGGGATATCCGCTTACCGAATAACACCCCTCGGAGATCATCCTCACGTTCAGATCGTGACGGACGGTAATCGCGTTCGAGCAGGCGCTCCGTTCTCCGTCGGGCGCGACGATATATACATCGTGCGCATTGGAGAGCGCTCCGCGCAGCGCTTCGAGCCCCCTGGAATGTATGCCGTCATCGTTCGTAAGGAGTATATTCATCGCTTGAAGTCACCGTTCTCCATAGATATGCCGCCCGCGGGAGATAATCCCGCCGGCACCGGCCTGCACTACGATAGCGCGGTCACGCGAGCTTGCAATAATTTAATTTTCCCGCCGGTATATTCGATATCTTCCCGCATTACCGTTGACATCAGCCGTCCGGTCCGGGTATAGTCATGCCATCCGATCCCGGAGGATCGGCGCGGGACCGCCTCCCTGACGATAGGCGGTCCGCCCGAACACGGGTCCATGTACCGGAGAAAATCATGCCTGTCTACGAATTTAAATGCGTCGACTGCGGAGCGAAAACGAGCGAATTACGCAGGATGGGTGATTTTTCCCCGCCCGTTTGTTCGCGGTGCGGTTCGACGCGTACGGAAAAGCAATTTTCGATGTTCGGTGGATCGGGCTCCGGAGGCAACGCATGCGGGAGCTGCTCGCCTTCACATCCCGGCGCCTGAAGCTCGTGCCGCTAGTCCGGTCCGGACTGCACGAGCCTTGGACACACAGACGCCCTCTCGCTGCAAAGCGAACATTTTACTTGACTTTATTAAATTATACTTTACAATTCCGTGTAAAATAATTGTCGGGAAATCTCCGGACGGCGAGGTTCGTTCAGGCGACGGGCCGAACCGGCGCAAGGTCCGCACCGCGTACCGGCCCGAAACGACTCAAAGGGAATGGAGCGAAAAATGGCAAAGGGATGGCGAATCATCGGCGTATTCATCTGTTCAATAGCGTTCGCGACCGCGCTTGGTGCGCAGTCCGCGGAGCAGAACAAGGAATTCAATCCGCTGTACAACCCTCTTCAGGTCATACAGAGGCTGAGCTACGACAATTTCAAAAACATCAAGCTGTTGCACACCGCCATCATCAACTTCGGCGGAGGTGAGTCGGAGTTCGATCGGCTCGTCAGCGATTACGCCGAGGCCACATCGTACTATTTCAGGGGAAGCCTGGTGGAGTCCGCCAATCTTTTTACTAAAAACGAGAAGGACATCCAGGCGGTGGGCATGAAGCTCGCGCAGAAATTCAAGGAAGACTCGGAAGCTCTGCATCGTGAAATCATCAAACAGCATGTAAAGACCAACGTAAAGCTCTCGCTCAAGGGTGAGAAGGCCGATCCCACGGCTGAATTGCTTGTCTCCAACGGGGCCTTCGGAGTCAACAAGGCGAACGATTTTCTCGAGCGCTCCAGGCCGGTTGACGCCATCTACTATTTCAGGCGCGCGAAGGAGTCATGTTTCAAGTACTACGAATACACCAAACAGCCGATTCCAGACCAGTATAAAAAGGACGTTGTTGACGCCCAGAACAAGATCTATACCTCGAAGGAAAAGGAGAAATAGCTCATCCGCCGTTTTTCTTCAATTCCCGGTCGCGCTTTAAAAGCCTCAGAGCCAGAACGCGTATTTCCGCGTTCTGGTGTACTAGAAGCGCGGTCACCCGCTTCAGAGTGAGCCCGTCGAGCCTGTACCCCACGAGCGCCTTGAGCAGGGCCTTTAACAGCGAGTGTCTGGCTGGAGAGTCGTCATCCAGCATCGAGGCGAGGGCCTGATAAATTCTTTCATCCCGTACCGACAGATGCTCGATCGCGGCAAGCTTCACGTTACTATTGGGATCTTCCAGCGCCTGCAGGATGTAGGGAATCGAGACATACCTGATCGCGAAATCTTCAATCGCAAGAAGCCCCTTGACGCTCTCCTCGCGGATGAGCCAGTCGTCGCTCGAGAGTCCCTTGGCGAACACGACGGAGTCGCGCGCGTCACGAAATCCGCCAAGAATCCTGATCGCCTGCCAGCGCACGTTTCCGTTCGGCTCGTACTCCGCCAGGGCCCGGATGCGCCGCCGTGCTCTTCCGCTTGCGGTCCCGTCGAGCGACCGGAGCGCCTCTATTCTGACAAGCGTATGGCCGTCGTCGAGCGCCCTCAGGAGCAGCTCCTCCGCCTCACGCCCCTTGAAACCCGCGAGGTCACGCACGGCGGCGCGTCTCACCTGCCAGCTGGCGCTTTCGTAACGCGCGGCCGCCTCGCGTGCCTTCTGGCGCTCGTCCTTTTTAATCTGCTGCGCGCCCGCCCCGCATCCCGCTTGAAGCGCCAGGGCCAGAAGGAGCGCGAAGGCGGCGAGATGAGGCCTCATCGCAAAAACGCCTAGAAATCCTTCTTTCTCAGTATCCCGTCCAGCAGGCCCTCGTCTCTCCTGTTGCGGATGATTATTCTGCTCCGCTCGTCTATGTCGTAATAATCGAACCAGGAGTTGAGTATCTCATTCGGCACCACGCGCGGCGCGCTCGGCGCAACGTCCTTTTTAACGCTCACCTCCTCCCGCTCCTTTACCACATACGCTTTAATTACATCCTGGTTCGAACTCGCCACTTCGACCTGTCCCTCGAACACCACGAGCTTTGTTTCCTGCTTGCCCGCCACCACGCCGAAGTCGGTCCCCCGGACACCCGCCACCGCGGTAGGGGTCCTGAGCACGAGCGAGCGGCTGCGGAAGGTCTTCTTCATCGTTATTCTCAACTTGCCCGTCACGACCTGGATGCGCGTCGGGGGATCGGTTTCGACCATCTTGAGCCCGGAGAGGTTGAGCACCGTCACCTCCCGGACGAACAGCTTGCTTCCATCGTTCAGGAGCAGCTCGGCATACGACCTGTGCCCGGTTCGGATGCGGTGATCGTCCGTTACCGTGGCGCCGATCTGCGGCACGAACTTCCCGCCGCCGGAGATGGAGGTGATGTCGACGTCCCCCACGATCGACAGTATGCGTCCGATATTCTGTTGCGCCGACGCCGGGAGGGCCCCGGCGAGTACGATCATCGTTATAATCAGTGTTCTTTTCATAATCCGCCTCCACGATTCACGGAATCTTCACGGAACGCCGGTGTTCCCGGCACTCCTCATACCGCCGGCAACGCGGCGTTTAGCACAGCACGTCCAATCATATCTCACGCGCCGCCATTAAGTGTAATGAGAATAGCCGTCTGACTGCAAATTATTAATACTCTCTATTCCGTGCGCGACGCGCGTTACGGGGAAATACCGGCGGGCGCGTTCAGCGACCTCCATTTACTATCCCGTACTGGACCAGGAACTTCCTTGTCCGAACGACATAATATCGCGTCTCACTGAACGGAATGAACTCGGTGAAATAGTCAGGGTCTTCTCCGGCCATCCGCGCGCGCCATTTCTGCACGTTGCCGGCACCGGCGTTGTACCCCGCGACGACGAGGTCGAAATCCCCCCTGAACATGGTAAGCAGACCGGCGATGTATTTCGCTCCGAAGCGTATGGACGTGCACGGATCCTTAAGATCGTAATCGGACACGCCGAGCCCGCGGGCGATGCCGCGCGCGGTGGGAGGCATTATCTGCATGAGCCCTACGGCCCCCGCGGAGGACACCGCCCTTGGATGGAAAAGCGATTCGGCCTTCATAACCGCGTAAATCGCGTTGGTGTCTACCTTGAATTCCTTCGACGATTCCGCCACGCATTTCCCGAACGGCGTCGGGAGCACGCGAGCGAGAAGCTTTTCGGGCATGAGGGCGATGCTTTCGCTCATTTTTCGCGCGCGCATCATTTCCAGCGTGCTGAAAAGGGAAAAATAGTAATGGCCATAACGCTCACCGAAATGCGCCAGGGCGGCCGCCCGGTCCTCCTGGGCGACCGGGTCGCCCCCGAGCATGGAAAGTTCCCTGTTGATACCATCCATATGACCTATGGCGAAATAACGCTCGAGCCCCTTGATGTTCCCCGAATACCTCGAGCGGAATCGCGGCTTTTCTATGTCCCGCTCCAGAGCCTCCCAGGGCTTGCTCTCCACCGAAGGCATTTTCCCGAGGCGGACCTTACGCCTGCCGGGATCCTTCTCAAACAGGAAAAGCATCGTGTGGGCAAAGAGGTAGTCCGTGCGCCTCCCCTCCGAAACAGCTCGCGCGAATTCCGCCGCGAGACCATCCGCCGTATATCCGGAAGCCCGCCTCTCCATCAACGTCCATGTGAGGGTGGAATCGGGATTGTTCGCGACGAGATCGCGAAACGCTTGTTCGGCTTTATCTCTGTCTCCGCGGCCTTCACTGAATTTATAGAGCCAGAACTTCATGCGGTCGGCGTTTTCTCCGTCCGGAAATTTCGAAAGGCCCTCGATAAAGTATCCTTCCGCGTTCTTCACATCTTTCCGCCTGAGAGCCTCCCTGCCCAGTATCCAGAGACAGTACGCGGCGAACGGGTCATCCGCGTACCGCTCCTTGAAATCCTTAAGCGCTTTCTCAAATCCCGCAACCCGATTGTCCGATGTATAGAGGGCCACTCGTTGCAGCGCGCGTCGCGCGATTTCCCTCTGTTCGTTATCCACGAGAGAGCGGTACATCTCCACCGCGGCACCCTTCCTGTTCCGCGCCCACAGCTCGTCTGCGGCCGAAAGCCGTATCCCGGCCCTGGCCGCGGGCTCGACGTCTCCAGCAGCGTCCTCCGCCTTCCTGATTTTATTCAGACCGGCATATGAGCGGGCGAGCAGGCGGCTTGCGCGGACCTTCACATCTCCTCTGGCCGTTCGTTTCGAGATCTCTTCGAGGGTTCGGACGGCCTCTTCATATCGTTTATGCGCGCAGAGGGAGCCGGCAAGCGCCATGAGAATCTCATCGGAGGGCGGCGCATCCAGCCGTCCCTTCAGGTCGACTATCCTTCCCGCCGCTATGGCCGATTGCCAGCTCGCCTCGTCGATCGCTATCACATCAGCGTAATCTCTTACCGCCCCGGCATAATCATTCGCTTTCTCACGAAGTGACGCTGTCCGTATGAGGACCAGCGACCGCGAGTCCGGGTCACGGTAGGACTTCAACAGGGACTCCAGGGTGCGAAGGGCCTCGTCGTCGCGCCCCAGTTCGGACAGGGCGCGCGAGCGAAGGATCATGGCGTCGCGGTACAGGGCGCTCCCGTCATCGCCGAGCAGATCGGTAAATCTGACCACGTATTCGAATTCGCGATACAGGTAAAATATATCGGCGATCTCGGCCACCGCGTCGGCGTAATACTCGGATTTGAGATTATAAGACTTCATAAAGGAATACACCGGATGAGCGAACAGGCGCAGGCGATAATCCCTCTCCCGTGAGAAGC
>Ga0116174_10001609_pt1 | contig 20279 bp, 15 predicted proteins | sample AD_UKC087_MetaG_FD_89801 | JGI IMG/M metagenome (GOLD analysis project Ga0116174, IMG submission 89801) | Active sludge microbial communities of municipal wastewater-treating anaerobic digesters from USA - AD_UKC087_MetaG | ecosystem: Engineered > Bioreactor > Anaerobic > Digestate | place: USA...
CCAGATGTGGGGCTTAAAGATGCAATAGTTGTAAGGTTAGAGTTTAAAGGTTGGAAGTTTGCAACAACTGATGAGGCAACTATGACTCTACCTTTTTGATCTACTTGAAATATTGGTATTGTAGTGGTTGAACCATATGTTCCTGACGAAAGACCAGGGATTGCGGCAAGGTTTAATACACCAGTGTCTGATATGGATGCGTCTCCAGATAAATCTACAAAAGATGGTTGAGAGGAGGAATTTACAATTAATAATTGACCTGGAAACCCAGCTATTAGTGACACAGGGCCCGTACCATTCCCCACAAGAATATTGCCAGATGCAAGTGACGTTTGACCCGTACCTCCGTGTGATACTGGTAGAATACCCGATACCTCAGATGTGTCTAAGTCTATTGTTGAACCAAGCTGAGTGATATCGCCACTATATGCCTGAACTGTAACCCCTATGTCTGATGGTGTAAGAAATCCAGTTATAGCACCTGAGGTGTATAAACCGTCTTTAAACACTAAACCCGATACGATAGCATCCTCTCCCTGGGTACCATCACCTGAAAAATAATCTACTGCTTGCAGAGAACCACCCACCTGAAGTGTTCTTAAGGGCGCTGTTGTTCCTATGCCTAATCTGTTATTGGTATCATCCCAATGAAGTCCAGAAAAAGGCACCCAATTTCCCGCATTGTTGTACAACATTTGACCCTCTACCCCCAATGGGAGAACATCCCCTGCGGAAGATAAAGCTGTAAGATCATCCCAAGACGACCCGTTGTAAAAATATATGTTTACACCATCTGAATATATGTCTCCAGGATTCGGTGCTGATGGCTGAGATCCGGGCCTTATTCTAAGTGAAGATGTCGATGAATCGGATCCTCCGATATCAAGAGAAGATGTTGGATCTGATACCCCGCCAACTCCAATAAGTCCTGAGCCATCTATCCTAAGAAGCGGTGTGCCTGTACCCTGATTTTGAACAATAAAATTACTTGATCCAGTTAAGTTGTAAATCATATTGTAACCACTTTGGTTTATAATTGTGTTCCTTGAAAGTGTTCCCCCCAAACCCACTTCAGAACCTGAAACTGAAAGGCCATTTCCCGCCGTATAAATATCCCCAGTATAAGAAACTGCGGTACTTCCAGGAATTGTTATCGGTGTAGAAGACCCATCTGCATTTAATGTTCTGCCATCTATTTCTAAATTATCACCAATGGTAAGCCACCTTACTTTTCCAGAACTTGAATCATAAAATAATATTTTATCCTCATCTGGATTAGACAAATTTGATCCAGTACCACCGTTCTTTAGAGGAAGCACTCCATAAACATCAAGGAGTGTAAAATCTATGCTACTGACTACAGACGACCCTTGCACTATGCAGGGGGTTGTATCACAGGTTATGACATTTGTTCCAGAGCCCTCTCCGGTAATTAAACTAAGATCATTCTGACTCTTAACCAGTTGTATGAGTTCACTAATACCGTTAACAGATGTAATATCCTTCCATTGCATAATATTTCCCTCTTGCCATGTTAAGACAAAATCCTCACCTCCGTCATTGTTTGGCAATACAACTGTCATATCTTGGGATAAACTATCAGGGGCCTTTAATACTATGAAATTGTTACCATTTTCTAACAATTCTAATAATTTAATAGAGTTTTTTGAAGGGTCTAGCTCAGGATTTATAATACAGGATAACCTCTTCCCAGTTACTCCGAGACCTGCAAAATCGAACGTTTTACATGCAAAACCGAATCTCAAAAATCTGCACAAAATAAACAATACAACAACGAGTATTATAATGAAAAAAACTATTTTGGACAGAATAGACAGGAACTTTTTCACACACTAAGTATGTTGGAAATTTGTTCCAGTGTCAACACTATTAACTTATAAATTACATAAAAAAACCATGAAAATTTTCAGATCTTTCTACAAAAAAGTTTTCAAGAAAAAATGGAATTTTATACAAAAATATTTCTTAAATTTACCCACATAATTAAATAGGCATTTTTTCTCATTTTTGATAATTTTTACAAACATAAAATTCAGAATAGGAAAATGCACACAACAAAGAAATAAGCCATTTTGAAAATAAATATGAAAAAAACAGCTATTTTGCTTGAATATACCTTCTCCCGCATTTTGCGGGACATTCTGCTAGCTCGTTTAACGCTCGTAAACTCGCTACTCGCAGTTCGAATCTCTTCTAACCTTCTTTTTTAGATTTGTGGTGATCTCCAAACAGCAGTGGTGGTTCTCACTGGCGGAGGGGGATATATACCAGAGAGCTAACGCTCTCTTCAATTCAAGCATAGTCTAACGACTATTTTGCTTGAATATACCGCACTAAGCTCGTTTAACGCTCGTAAACTCGCTACTCGCAGTTCGAATCTCTTCTAACCTTCTTTTTTAGATTTGTGGTGATCTCCAAACAGCAGTGGTGGTTCTCACTGGCGGAGGGGGAGAGATTCGAACTCTCGATCCGCTTACGCGGATAGCGGTTTTCAAGACCGCCGCACTAGACCACTATGCGACCCCTCCCAATACTTGATAAATGATTACAGGGCGTTATTTTACTATCTCTTCGGGTTTAAACCAAAGACTAATCTCATATTCAGCTTCCTCAACATTGCCTGATGCATGAACCAAATTAGAAATAGCACGCCCTTGAAAGTTTGCTAAAATAGCTGAATCTAAAGAAAAATCTCCTCTTATAGTTCCAGGAGCAGCTTTTGTAGGAACAGTGCTCCCAACTAAACTTCTTAATCTTTCAACGGCGTTATACCCCTCAAGAACAAAGGCGAAGACAGGCCCAGAACAAAGGTAGTCTATATTCCACTTCTTCACCAAATTACCTATTTCTAAAGGATCCTCTGTCCCCATATTCTCCATCAAATCAATACCATATTTCTCGCAATCCTCTACTGTTCTTGAACCAACTGTTCTCTTCCACTCATCCGTGTTTGGATAATGCTTTTCCCCCAACTCTCTGCTTGCCATGACAAGCTTTGCTGCTACTATTTCAAACCCCATATTCTCAACTCTTTTTACCACCTCTCCAACTAAATTTCTTTTTACTGCATCTGGTTTCAAAACCAGTAATGTTTTTTCTTTATTTATCATGGTTAGTTTTATATCAAAGAATAAAAAATCAGTCTAGAGTAATATCTTCAATCAAATAAGATTTATCGTTGTATATCTTAAGCACAGAAAATCTAGACGTCTGTATAGCTGATTGAGGAAAATCGTTAACAATGCCTGTTACAGCACCCATGACATAATGTGTAAGAGTTCCCCTAACAGAATCCTGTAATTTGCTAGACCTGTGGTGTTCAGCAGATATAATAGCCAAAACACTACTTTTCCTTATTATATCAAGTAATTCCGTGCCTTGTTTTAAAACATCTTGCTGCTTTTTCTTTAATACATCACTTTCTGGGATATTTATCATACTACCCATGTAAGTGCTACTAAAAGGTGGCTTTAAACCCTCAACAAACAAAGGTTGCGACATTACAACAAAATCAGCCCCTTCCACATTATTTTTTATCCAAGACATTTGGGAGTCACTAATAACTGTAAAGTTAGCACTGTTATCTATAAATACAAATTTAATCCCCGCTAATCCAACGTTTTTATAATTTACACCAAAAACCTCCTTGAAATTTGAAGCCCCTGAAGAATCAGCTAAATCGTGATCCCCAGGAATAACGTAATACTCCAAACCTACCCCACTTAATGCACTTCTAACCTCTTCAAGTGATGGAATATCTCCATAATTTGTAAGATCCCCTATCACAAAAATATAACCACACTCAGAATTTTTCACACCCTCCAAGGCCTTGTTTAGACTACCTGTGTCCTGATGTATATCGGCTATTATGCAAATGCGTAAGATTTCTTCTTTTTCTACACCATCTTCCTTAATATCTCTAGATGTAGAACTACCCTCACCATCCAAAATCTTAACTGTCTCATTTTCATTAAATAAGGTAAATAATTTACTCATTAACTTATTTATTATTGATTTATCCGGGTCCTGTAAATTAGAAATTAAGATCACTATAATCAATATTAAAGCACTTATTGATACAATAGAAATAATAGATCCAAAAATTTTAGAAAATAAAGAACCAAAGAAACTCTTTTTTTTCATACTCTTTTCTCTTCTTCTATAGGTCTTGTATTTTCGGTAGGGTTTTCCACGTTTTTTGGCAGACATTTGTAATATTTAAGATTCAAAATTTACATTTTCTCTACTACCTGTATACCCAAAAGATTCAGTCCGTTTTTCAAAATTTGCGAACAACAATAAACCAAAGTAACTCTAAAATCTCTAGTTAAATCTTCAGAATTTAGAACAGGAACACTTCCATAAAAGGAATTAAACTTTTGTGCAAAGTCGTATAGAAATCCCGCCATAATATGAGGAGTCATTTTTTCCGCACACATTTCTACTACTTCCGAAAATTTATAAAACTCTCTTAAAAGAGATTTCTCTTTTTCATCAAGTTCAACATTCCTGTAAATATCCAAGTTAAATTCCAAATCAGTATCCTCTGAACCAGATTTTTCAAAAATAGACTTTGCTCTTGCATAAGTGTACATAAGATAAGGACCTGTATTACCTTCAAACTTTGTAAGATTACTAATATCAAAAACAATGTCCTGCTTAGGGTCGACTTTTAACATACCGTACCTAAACGCAGCCAAAGAAACTTTTTTAACCGTATCCTCTGTATCATCTATTTCCTTTAAACTATTCTTGATTTCTTCTTTCTCTAAAACTTCTATTTCCTTAAAAACATCATCAGCATTAATCACTGTTCCTTCTCTAGATGACATCGCTCCCTCTGGCAAAGATACCCAACCATAAGATAAGTGAAAAAGATTTCTTGACCACTCAAAATCTAATAATTCTAAAATTTTGAAAAGCTGTCTAAAGTAATCAGACTGCCTTTTATCTACGACATATATTCTTTTCTCAAATCTATATCTTTCATAATTATCCTTGGCTAGTTGCATGTCCTGAGTAATGTATATGGTGGTGCCATCACTTCTAAGTAGCACTTTATCTGGGATATTATGACTCTCCTCTAATTTAGCAATTACCGCCCCAGAAGGATCCTTTTGTGCTATACCTTTGTTTAAAGCTATTTCTACTATCTCCTTCCCCGCTTTTGTGTGTTTACTTTGATAATCGTATCTATCAAAAATAACATTTTCATTTTTATAAGTGACATCCCACCCCTCGTATGCCCAATTAACTATTTTTTTCCATAATTCCAAAGTTTCCTTGTCCCCAGCTTCCATTTTTTTAAACATTTCTGCTAACTCGTTCTCCAAATCCTCAGGTCTTTTTTCGTGCTCTATTTCATACATTCTGTAGAAGTCCCCAATAAAATGATCGGGTTTTTTATCTGGTTCCTTGCCTTCCCCATACTTTTTATACATCAACATAGACTTACAAATATGAGTGCCCCAATCATTCATGTAGTTCATCCTTGTGACATTAAAGCCATTAAATGAAAAAATGGAGGAAAGAGAGCTACCCAAAAAATTATTTCTGGAATGTCCAATATGTAGTGGTTTATTGGGGTTAGGTGCCGAAAACTCTACCAATATCATTTTTCCCTGCCCAGAACTATTGGAACCAAACATCTCTCTCTTCTTCAAGACATCCTTAATTTGTCCTTTTAGAACATAATCAGAAAGTCTAAAATTTATAAACCCAGGGGAGGCCGCTTCAACTGAAGATAAAACAGGATAGTCGTTGTGATCCATTTCAAAATTCAAATCGTGGTGATTCATGTAATCAGCTAAATCCTTAGCAACATCCATGGGAATCTTATTCAAACTCTTTGCTAATATAAAACTTATACTCGTAGAATAATCTCCAAAATCCTCGTTTTCTGGATGTTCTAAAGGAATATCCTGCACATCAACATCAAAAACATTTTTCACAGATATTTTAATATATTCTTTTATTTCCAAGGGGATCCCTTTCATAATTATTTTAATACTACCATGAAAAGTTAAGGTAAACGTTATACCAAAATTATTTATTTTATTATAAATTTTATGTCCCCTAACTCATCTGTTCTTAAAACCTTACAATTAGTATCTTCAAAATAATCAAGTACATCTTTAAATGGATGTCCAAATTTATTATTTTCTCCTACAGATATAACACACTCCTTTGGTTGTATTTTAGAATAAAAATTCTTATACAAACTATATTTGGAACCATGGTGAGGGACTTTTATAACATCTATATTTCCATCAAAACCAATATCAGATAATCTGTTATTAACAAACTCTAAAACATCTTCCGTGGCATCTCCCGTAAAAAGAAAATTTGAACCTTGATAACTCATAAGTAAAACTATTGATACATCGTTAATATCCGCAAAAGATTTTTTCAAATAATCTTTATCTGGCCATAAAATAAAAAATTCAACACCATCAAGGGCAAACTTATCTCCGGAATAAGCATTTTTAACCTCAAATTGCTTGGCAACATCCTTAAAAAAGGAAAAATCATTTGAAGAGTAATTAACGTCGTTAAACATAACAGACCCAACACCGCACCTTTGCATTACTTTGCACAAGCTTTTTATATGATCACTATGGGGATGCGTTAAAACTATTAAATCCAAGTAACACGAATAAAAAGGTATTAATCTTGAGATTTTATAATCAGCTTCAAAGCTGTCTCCCCCATCTATAAGTATTTTACCCCCATTAGGTGTAGATATAAAAATGGCGTCCCCCTGCCCCACATCAAAAAACACAATTTCAAGGTTGTTTTTAGCCAAAAAACTAGTTTTTACCTGCAATAACAACAAATAAATAATTGATCCAATTATTAAGACATTATTTTTCATATTTTTTTCTATTTTTACTAACTAAAAAATAAACAATAAAAATAGCTAAGTAATAAACCACTAATACATTAACACCGATGTTAAAAGACATCCCCGTTACACTCAGCCGAGAAAAAAACATAACTGTCTCTGTAAAAACATCAAGTAGTGGATATATAAATAAACTAAGGATTTTGGAAAGCACTTTAGACAACAAATACAATGGTATGTATAAAGTTCCCAAAATAGTTGCTAACGGGACCGTCCATAACACTAAAGGGTTGACCAAAAAACTTACAAGACTTATCCTGCCAAAATAATAAGATGATAAGGGCAGCACAAAAATTTGCGCTGAAAAAGTTGTTCCTAGATCTTCAATAAAAAAAGATTTTGATTTAAAAATTCTGGACAAAAGACTAACAATATCGTTTCCAAAAGCTACTAAACCAAGTGTAGCTAGGAAACTTAATTGAAAACTGACACTAAAAATAAAATAGGGCCATATAATAACCATTACCAACGCTGTAAAAATTAAAGCCCTAAATCCGTCCACATCTCTTCCATAGAACTTAACCCATGAAACTACATTACCCATAACCCACGCTCTTATTACAGGCGGTTCGAACCCAGTCATAATAGAATAAATTAAAGTAGAAAAAGTTGCGATTAACGTATTTCTTAACTTGTATCTAGAGCCCAATGCTCTCATAACAAGATTGGAGATTAAACTAACATTAAACCCAGACACCACAACAACGTGAATTGTTCCCGTAGTTTTTAAAGCATCTTTAAATTTTGAGAACTTTCCTAGTTCATCTACCCCTATAACCATGCCAAGTAAAAGCTCGCTATGTGGGCTAGGAAATGTTGATCTAACCGCATTTATAGAGTATTGCCTAAATAAATTTATATATTTTCCAGGAAACTTTTCAACGTCACTGAACATCCCCTCTCTTGGTTCCAAACAAGCATTATATAAATAGCTACTTCCTAAACAGCTAAAATACACCCTAATTAGCGCAACAATCATTATTAACAACAAAGGAAGGTACATGAGATATTTTTTCATTTTTTTTGTTTTAAAAAGTTATCAAATCTTTGATTTTATCTATGGTCGATTTATACAACCCAGATATTTCCTCAAATTCAAAAATATCTTTATAAGGTCTGTTTGATATTATTTTTTCTGCATATGCTGGACCTATACCTGGCAAGGAATCAAGATCCGAAGAAGATGCAGTATTAACATTTATTTTTCCGTTATTTTCTGCAATGTTAATCCCTACATCAGTGGTGTCTTCTTTAGTTTTTTCATTTTCACCACTATTAGTGCTGTTCTTACCACCTAAATCCTCTTCATCTTTAACAACATTATCGGCACTCATTAAGTCATTTTTTGCATAACTTCTATTTACTGTTTTTACAATGCTATATTTTTCAGGAAAATAAAATTCCCATTCAAAAGGAATATAAATTTTTTCTGAATCTTTAACTTTGTCTGATAAATTTAAATATCTTGAAACCCACGACGCCGAGGCCTCGTTTTTTGCTCCCCCAGCCATAGATAAAACATCCCCAACAACTGCCCCATCACTCACTTCATAAACTCCAGGATCTCTTATTGCTCCTGAAACATCTACACGCAATTTTCCGTTACTTTGAACCTCATCCTTTGAGTTCACGCTAGATATATCGCAAATACAACTTTTATTTTTCTTAACAAGAAAATGGTCTGCTACCCCACCCAACAAGAAAACAATAAGTAACACAAATAAAAAGTTTTTCTTTAATAAGATTCCTACTTTCTCATGTAAAACTTCTAACACTTTTGAATAAAAACATAATAAAGAAAAAATGTTTAGAGTTGATAATCTATTTTAGATAGATTTTATAATTAACGCATAATTACCTAAATATATAAACGTTCATTACAGGGATTAATTAAAATACTGGTATTTTATTCCCGCATATTTAACGCAGAATAATACACTTCTTTAAGAACAAAGAGCGCAACCAACATATAGAAGGGTCGCAATTTTAAAGAAACAAACTTTAATCTCTTAGAGATTCTTGGAGTATGCTTCTAAACTTAGGGTTCCTACTAAAATCTTTGAGAAGTGATACTAGCTTTACTTCATTTAGCATGTAGTAAACTTCTCTTCCCTTTTTATCATTCTTTAGAAATCCTAGAGATGCTAGAACTCTAAGATGGTGAGAAGCAAGATTTTCCTCAACGTTGAGCCTGTCAGCAACATCGCTAACATTTCTCTGTCCGTCACTTAGGAACTCTAAAATTTGTAACCTATTTTTGTCGGACAGTGCTTTTGAGAGTTTTTCCAACTTCATGCGCCGACTATACAACACTTGTTGCAGTTTTTCAAGACCCCTCCCTACAGAAAAATTTTAGACCTGTACTGCACTGCCTCGGCTATATGATTTATCCCAATATTATCTCTTCCTTCCAAATCAGCGATGGTGCGAGATATTTTTATTAATTTAAAATAAGCCCTAGTAGAAAGACCAAACTTCTCTACTGCCTGCAACAACAATGTTTCACAGTCATTATTCATTCTGCAATATTTTCCTATATGCCTATTAGACATTTCTGAGTTTGAAAACACTTTATCCTTCTTAAATCTATTTTCCTGAATTTCTCTAGCTCTCAAAACTCTATCGCGTACAATTTTGGAAGATTCTCCAACATGTGTTTTTTCTTTTAACAACCTATTTCTTTCAACAGGTAGCACATTTACATGTAAATCTATTCTGTCCAAAATAGGTCCCGATAATTTTGCTTGATAATTTTTTGTTCTGTTTTCATTACAACGACATTCTTTTTTTGGATCTCCGTAAAAACCACAGGGGCACGGATTGCTAGAAGCAATTAAAATAAACCTGGAAGGAAAATCGACACTAATTTTACTCCTAGAAACAGTGACAACACCACTCTCCATGGGCTGTCTTAGTGACTCCACAACTATTCTAGGAAATTCATTAAACTCATCCATAAATAAAACTCCTCTATGAGCTAAGGTTATTTCCCCAGGAAACGGAATACTACCACCACCTATCATTCCTGCATAAGACGTTGTGTGGTGGGGACTTCTAAATGGTCGTTCTTTCACTAAACCGCAGTTTGGGGGTATTTTACCAACTAAAGAATATATCTTAGTTACTTCAACAGCTTCCTCAAAACTAAGGCATGGTAAAAGGGAAACTAATGATTTTGCTAACATTGTTTTTCCTGACCCAGGAGGGCCTACCATTATCAAGTTATGCCCTCCTGCTGCACATATTTCTAGGGCTCTTTTGGCTTGAAACTGATCTATTATATTTGAGAAGTCAAAATCTTCCCCCAATTTAACCTCATCCCGTTGAGCTGGGGATGTGTTTCTAATACATAACTTATCAATAAAACTCTCCCCTCCTCTAAGACAGTCTACTAAATAATTTAAATTATCTATTCCAATAACAGAGACACCCTCAATAGATGATGCCTCGTTAGCGCAAGATGTAGGAACAAAAACTCTCTTAAATCCATTTTCCTTTGCATATATTGATAACAAAAAAGCTCCCTTTGTATGCCTTAAAGTGCCATCAAAAGAAAGCTCTCCAAAAAATAATGATTTTTCAGGAACATCTAAACCCAATGTTGCACATAATAACCCTGTGGCTATAGGCAAATCGTATAGAGAACCTTCTTTGCTAATATCAGCTGGGGCTAAATTTACAGTTATCTTCTTATTAGGAAAATCAAGCCCACTGTTTTGAAAAGCAGTTCTGACTCTCCCTTTACTTTCATCTACAGATTTATCTGCTAATCCAATTATCTCTAAACAAGGTATACCTCTAGAGGATACGTTTACCTCAACATCCACTGCAAGGGACTGTATGCCTCTAGTCGCAATAGATTTAACTTTAACAAGCATAAAACTTCCCTTCTTTTTCCATAACTTCATTTTTCAAAAGCAGTATCGTCAGTTCTCTATTAATATCAGATACTTCTCTACCTAATTTTCTAGATAAATCATCTACAGCCATGGGATCGTTTTCCAAGGCTCTCAAAATCTCGTTTGTATTTTCACGTTTCCTTATAGAACTTTTACTAGAAACAGAATCTTCAAAAAAATTGAAAAATTCATTTATCTCCAATCCCGAATATATAAATTCAGCAAAATCCTTACCAATTTGCACCTTCCCCTCCGTCAAACTACTAAAAATACTTCCAGGTACAACAAAAACTTTTCTGTTACAAGAATTAGCCAACTTTGCCGTTATCAAAGACCCACTGTTGATGGAGGCCTCTACCACCAAAACTGCTTTGCTTAAACCAGCAACTATCCTATTTCTACGTGGATACGTCCATATTTTAGGTTGGAATGTACCGTCATACTCTGACGTAATTAAACCCCCTTCATTTAGTATTGCCTTGTAAGTACTCTCATTACCTCTTGGGTGCACTAAATCTATTCCACAAGGCATTACTGCGATGGTATTTAATCCAAAATTTAATGCCTGTGTATGTGCTTCCATATCTATTCCCGTCATGAAACCTGACACAATGGTAATTTTCTTAGATAGAGTAGAAATAATTTCTGACACAACCTTTTTTCCATATAAACTCATTTTCCTGCTCCCAACAACAGCTAAACAGTTATTAAATATTTCAGGTCTCCAGTTTCCTTTATAAAACAATATCTTTGGCGGGTTGGGTGAGTTTTTTAAAATCTCTGGATATTCACAATCAGATATGCTCACCCAACCCGCCATTACAAAAATTTATTATTTTTTAAAAATACATCAACAGTTGAAAATCTAATTTGAGTAGAAAATACACCCCCTTGTGTCCACCAACCAATAATGTGTATAATTTTATATATAGATTCTGTATAAATTTACGCTTTTTATTTTCTGCCCCACTAAATTAAAATGGATGAATATATTAGTATTGATAAATTAATAAAACAGGCAAAAAGTAAAGGTGTTAATTTTGGAAGTGGTGATCCATACAACAGATTAAGATATTACACAAAAATAGGGTGGCTCCCACACATGACAAGGAGAGCTGATAAGCAAGGAAAAATTAAGGGACATTATCCGACATCATCTATAGACTCACTCTTGTTAATAGAAAAATTGAAGTCTGAAGGTGCTAATAATGAAACTATATCTAAAGAACTTAGTAATAAAAGTAAAAAAGAGAGTCTTAGCACTTACCTTAGGTCACCTGAAATAAGGAAACAAATCACACTCTACTCCATATTAGTTATCCTTATCGTTATATTTGCAAATGAAATAGGTGCTATAAAACTTGGAAAGACCAAAGATGTATTAATAAGAGAAACTCAGAATTTAAAGCAAATTTACAGTGATGGAACAGCTTTTATACCCAAAAATCGAAATAAGGTTTTTGTTGACATAAATACTGTCAAACCAAATTCAAAAGTATACATCACATTCACACAAAACTACTCTCCAGCAACTAGATATTGGGTATCTAAAATTGAAGAGCAAAAAGGTTTTCTGGTAGAACTAGATACACCCGTGTCTAACAACGTGGAGTTTAATTGGTGGTTGTCACAATAACAATTTAGGCATGTATTCCCGTAACGAGAAACACCTATTGACAAACCTTTGGAATTGATAATAGACTTAATACATGCAACAATTTAGCTTAAAAACATCGGTGCTTGAAAAAGTATCGAAAATAATACCTTTGATAGCGATCCTATTAGTACCAATTTTCTTTCTTCCTATAACATCAGAGTTCTACTCTTTTAATAAGCTCGCTCTGATTATCATCCTAACTATGGCTTTATTAGTCATTTGGGGTGTAAAAACGATAAAGGGAGAGAAGCTTGAGATCATAAAATCCTCAGTTGATAAGCCCTTGATAGCTTTTGCTATAACAATACTTATATCAACTATATTTTCCGTTAGTAAAACCGACAGTGTATTCGGTCAACAAGGAAGGTGGCTTGGACTAGCAGCATTTTTAGTTATGATGGTCTATTTCTATTTAAGCACACCTTCGTTCAGAGACCAGAAAGTTGTTAAACTAGCACTTAACGCGCTCGTTTTAACATCTACTATCTCCTCTTTCATCTCTATATTAAGTTACTACAACGTGTTTATAAGTGGATCGCCTTTTTACAGATTCCAGAATTTTTCATTAACTGGATCTATAAAGGATGCGATTTTAATAGCTACTTTATCAGTAGTTGTATCCATAGCACTCTCCATGTATGAAGAGAAAACACTTGCAAAAACAGGTTTGGTTCTAGCAACTGCTATAAATTTCTATTTTGTTGCAATAACAGGAACTGTTCTTGGATGGGTTCTTTTAGCTCTAGGTTTAGCAACACTGTTCTTCTACACAAAACCTTCAGTAAGGGCTAGCAGTAGAAATCTAAATATAATCCAACTTGTAGGGATTTTTGCCCCTATATTAGCTCTAGTTCTGATACCTACCACAAGAAAAGTACTTGTAGATACTGACTACATCGGTGAAATGTCTCTTCCAGTCAGAGAAAGCTGGGCTATATCTACATCCACTATAAGAGATTACCCTTGGTTAGCGACAGGCCCCAGCACCTTTCATCTTAATTTTTCTAGGTATAAACCATTATCAATGAATAGAACCATATATTGGGGAAATACATTTGATAAACCCTACAATGAGTTATTCAATGTTTTAAGCACAACTGGTGTGATAGGAACAGCCGTAGGAATTCTATTAAGCATCTACACAGTGTTTCTTGTATTTAAATCAAGGAAAAGCTCTGATAACGAGGGTATGGTGATGATCTCCGGAGTATTAGTATTAATGATTACAGCGTCTTTCTTGCTAACTCATGCAACAATCCTAAACGTGTTTTTATTGTTCACATCTCTGAGTCTTCTAATAGGGTCAAACGTATTTTCAGACCCTAACTCTAATCTCACTAAACCCGTTACATTAGAAGTTACAGGATTGGCGTCTATCTCATCTCCAGAAGATCAAACTGTAATAACAGGATCTTATACCAAATATTTACTAGCTATACCTGCATTTGCACTCGCAATTTATATCGGATACTCAAGTGTCAGAATATATTTAGGGGAGTATTACATGAGAAAATCTATAAACGCTATTTCTGATAATAGAATTGCAGATGCTTATAGATACCAGATATCGGCTAGTAATTTCAACCCAAATAGGGATACTTACTTTGACTCTTTTGCTAAGGTCAATATGACAGTAGCAATGGCATTAGCATCAAAAGATCCTCAAGAATTAACTGACAAAGACAGGCAAGATATTCAAGCTCTAATACAACAAGCACTTCAAAGCTCTAGAACAGCCACTGAACAGGTAGGACCCCTTAATGTAGCCAACTGGATAACGAGAGCGCAGATTTATCAAAACTTGATAAATGTAGCCCAAAATGCATATGAGTGGTCAATAAGTGCTTATAACACTGCAATACAATTAGATCCTGTTAATCCTAGATTAAGATTAGATCTTGGTGGGGTCTACTTTACTGGTAAAGATTATTTATCAGCTGCAAACCAATTTAGACAAGCTGTAACCCTAAAGCCAGACTACGCAAACGCTAGATATAACTTTGCTCTATCTTTAGTAGCCCTTGGGGAATACGCTCAAGCTAAAAACGAGTTAGAAATAACAAAGTTGTTACTACCAGAAGATTCTGAAGATAGAAAAGTCTTAGATAACGAGATTAAGAACGTTGCGGCCATGATAAAACCAGCTCAAGAAGAAAAACCAACAGTTGAGAGACTTACAGGGGTTGAGAACGCTACAGAAGATCAGGAACCACTTACAAATGTAACAGAACAACAGCCTGCAGAAATTAATCCAAATGTCCTACCTACAACTGGGACAACCCAACCAGCAACACAGGCAGAGCCACAAAACGTAAATACAGGAACGACCCAACCAGCCAATGTTGTGCAACCCGCAGGTACCCAACCTGTCCAAAGATAATATAAGTAGGTAAATGGAAATGGAAAGCCCCGCAAAACGCGGGGCTTTCTCGATTTTTGTAATGCTGTTGAAACAAATATATGATAAGATTGCTAAGATTGTTTTAGGGAAACATTCATAAATACTTGAGATATTTGAAAATCAATAAAGTTTGTAGCAGGGGCCGTTAGCTTCTGTTGTAAGTGGAACGATAACCGAAGCTAGCGTTCTTAAAGAGAATAAACAAAGTTGTAAAACGAGACTTTAGGCGAGCTTGAGATATTTGAAAATTAACAAGGTTTGTAGCAGGGGCCGTTAGCTTCTGTTGTAAGTGGAACGATAACCGAAGCTAGCGCACTAGAAGAAAATAGGTAAAGTTGTAAAGCGAGACTTTAGGCGAGCTTGAGATATTTGAAAATTAACAAGGTTTGTAGCAGGGGCCGTTAGCTTAGCTGGTAGAGCGCTTCCATGGCATGGAAGAGGTCACCGGTTCGAATCCGGTACGGTCCACCAATGACTTAGTGAGCAAAGCGAACTTAGACATCGGTAGAGACTGTACCAAGCAACGAAGTTGCGCCTACGGTCCACCAATGATTTATATCTTCCCCTCTTTCTTCAATATCCTACCTTTATCAAAAACAATTCTCCTATTAGGTAAATTTTCGATATTGAACCTTTTCACAACCTTTTTGGCCTCAAAAAAGGTATTTCTTGGGATATCTTCCAAAGCGTACACAACTTTATTAATTAAATCCCTAACACCCTCCCCTGTTACTGAGGATATACCAAAAACAGATATTCCAATTTTTTCAAACTCTCTTTTAATGTCTTCGAGCACTTCCCTAATCTCCGTCACATCTATTTTATTTATAACTACAATGGAAGTTTTTTTATCTACGTCTTTTCCGTAATTCTCAACCTCTTTTCTAATTATTTTGTATTCTTCCAAGGCGTTTGAAACAAGATCTTCGCTAGAACCATTCATCGGATCAATTATATGAATCAGTATTCTTGTTCTCTCAATATGTCTTAAAAAATCCTCTCCCAATCCTTTACCCTCAGATGCTCCTTCTATTAATCCGGGTATATCAGCAATAATTATATTGTGATCTTTATTTACTTTATGCACACCTAAGTTTGGTGAAAGAGTCGTAAATGGGTAATTAGCAACCTTTGCATTAGCATTTGTCAAACTGTTAAGTAACGTGCTTTTTCCAGCATTTGGAGATCCTATAAGACCTACGTCAGCTATCATCTTTATTTCCAATCTAATATCTTTCTCCTCCCCTTTCGTCCCAGGTGTGTATTGAACCGGAGTCCTGTTTCGAGAACTTTTAAAATTAATGTTACCTCTACCACCTATACCACCCTTTGCAACTAAAAACTCATCACCATTATTTATCAAATCACTAACTAATATGTACCTTTTATTAGAACTCGCATCTTCATCATCTTCTATTTCGTAAATCAAAGTTCCCATAGGAACTTTGATTTTTAAATCTTCACCAGATTTACCTAACATGTTTTTTGACCCGCCTCTTTGCCCGGATTCTGCCTCAAACACCGCCTTTGATCTAAAATCTATTAGTGTAGACATATTGTTATCAGCAACAAAGTAAACGCTTCCCCCATTTCCACCATCTCCTCCATCAGGACCACCCTTAGCTACATATTTCTCGTGTATAAAAGAGACGTTACCATCTCCTCCTTTCCCAGCTTTTATTTTTATATCAACAATATCAACCATACTACGTTAATTAATATCATAAAAAATGAAAATTCACTACTTTAATGACAAATAATGTCATTGTGTGTAATCAAGTGGGTTTTGTGCTACACCGTTGTATTTAACCATGAAGTGAACGTGAGGTCCTGTAGATCTACCAGTGCTCCCCATTAAACCTATTCTTTCTCCTCTATCCACACTATCACCATAACTTACATCAAGTTTGCTCAAATGTCCGTAAACAGTTTGGTAACCACTGCCGTGATCAATGATAACGTGGAGACCCAAACCAAATGGATCCCAACCCGCCCTAACAACGGTACCGGATCTGCAAGACAAAATTGGAGGCATTGCTGCTCCCCTACTTGATGCAACATCCAAACCATTATGGTACCAAGAGTAGTACTGGGTAATTAAATATACAGTGGTGGGCCAAGAACAAAAACCTTTATTTGGGGAGGCCGTTCCCTGACCTTGAGATGTAGGGGTAGCTCCAACATAAGATACAACAGGTGGTGCAACAACAGGAACTTTTCCACCAGGTATTACTAATTCTGTCCCTACAGCTAGCTTACCTGTATCTAAAATATAATTAAAATCTGCAATTGCTTGGGAAGGAACATCGTAATCAGAGGCAATGGAATTCAAGGTCTCACCACTTTTAACAGTATGTATTAAACCAGATACCGGGGGAATTGTTATCTCCTTACCCACACTTAGTACGGATGAGTCATTTAAACTATTAATATACTTTAATGCATCAATTGAAACTTTAAATTGATTACCAATTGAGTAAAGAGTATCACCCTGTTGGATAGTATAAGAAAAAGGTTGGTTCCTCGACCTGCCTTCGGGAAGAGATGTTAAAGTAACTTCCTTTTTTGGGATGATATCAGGAGAACTTTCTAAATAATCGGCACTAACAGATTTATTTATTACCAAAGGAGAGCTACTAAATAATTCTCCAACAATAAAAACCAAAAATGAAAAGGACATAACAAACCATGTGGCTATACTCCTGCCTAAACGCCCTCTGGACCATATAAGTTTTTTTGTTAGAAATGATTTTAGCTCGTGAGGTATTTTCAGGATCAATGAGAATAATCGGGCTATAAATACAAACAGAGAATAAACTCTCTTAATCAAATAGGAACTTAAAGATTTTATAAACCCCCACCAGGATAAAAAGAACTGTTCTATTTTATTGCGCCCAGCGGGCTTGAAGCCCTCAAAACTAAGTTGGAAAAACCTCTTAGATGAAGGGCGCTTTATACCTATTTCCATGTAAATAAATTATACGACAGGTAAACTTCACATTCAGACGCTAAATTCTATCAACAATAGAGGCGTGTGGCAAATCAGAGGCGTATATTTGTTAGACCCCACCTTTATTTAAGGTATCTAAGAATTCTTTGTTATCTTTAGATTTCTTTAATTGATCTATTACCAAAGGTGTGGCATCCCTATCCTCCAATAAGTCTACCATTCTTCTAAGTCTATAAACTTTTTCTAATGTATCTGTGTCAAACAAAACCTCTTCATGTCTTGTACCGCTACCTTTTATATCAATAGCTGGAAATATTCTCCTTTCAGCCAAAGACCTATCTAATCTCAATTCCATATTTCCAGTACCTTTAAACTCCTCAAATATGACATCATCCATTCTAGAACCCGTATCTACTAAAGCTGTAGCTATGATGGTTAAACTACCACTATTCTCTAAATTTCTGGCAGCGCCAAAAAAATGTTTTGCGGGATATAGGGCCGCGGGGTCAAACCCACCCGTCAAAGTTCTACCAGATGGAGGTGCAACCATATTATAAGCCCTAGCCAATCTTGTAATTGAATCCATAAGAATGACAACATCCTTACCTGTTTCAGCCAACCTCTTTGCCTTTTCTAAACAAAGTTCAGATATTCTAGTCTGTTCCTCTGCTTTCTCATCAAAGTTACTAGCAAAAACTTCTCCTTTCACACTTCTAGCAAAATGAGTAACCTCTTCAGGTCTCTCACCTATCAATGCTACAAGAAGAGTGACATCTGGGTAGTTTGTAGTTATACCGTTGGCAACATCTAAAAGTAAAAATGTTTTACCAGCTTTAGGAGGTGCTACCAACATGGCTCTTTGACCTTTACCAATAGGGGATATTAAATCTATTAATCTTGTCGAGATCACATCGGGTTTTGTTTCTAACTTCAACCATTCATTAGGAAATATTGGTGTAAGCTTTGAGAACATAGGTCTCTTTTTTGCTTTTTCTGGGTCCTCGCCTCCAACTGTTTCTATCTTCAATAGGGATAGGTATCTCTCATTCTCTTTTGGAGGTCTGGCTAAGCCCGTTAAAGTGTCTCCCATTCTTAAACCAAATCTTTTAATTTGAGAGTGGCTTATGTAAACATCTTTCGGAAGATCATCAGCACTACTCTCCTGATTTTGTCTAATCACACCATAGTCTGTAAGAACTTCTAAAATGCCTGATATTTTAATAGTACTTCCACTGTAACCATAACCACCAGAATAGCTACCCAACTTCGGGGCTTGATATTCCCTTTTTTCTACAATACTTGGGTCATCATCACTTTTAATTGGTGTTATAGGCAAGTCACTCACAGGATCCTCTTGAACATAATCGACAACGTCAGAACCAGTGTCAGGGGTTAACTCTTTCATTGGCTGTGTTTTGCTAGATGAATTTTTTACTTTCTTATCTGGATCTTTTTTTTCGTCTTTTGTCTTTTTTATAGGCATTTTAAATTAACGCGATAAGCAATTTGCTGTGCGCTGAAAGTTTATACTTTTAGAAAATAAATATCATTTCTGGAAATATTTCTTTGAGAGGAGAATTATTGAAGTTTCCAACTCTACAAAATAATAAACTAAGAAACCAAGTTTATCAAGACTTCCTGAAGATGGGAGATAGCCACTGCCCCGAGCTACCTCCCAACTTCAGGACTCATTCTTATTCACTATGAATGAGCTCTGCATTAACTACCATTCTTTTATCATATGTACCACTTTGAACAGACCACACTCCCCCGCAGGTTATGAGAGTCATTATAGAGTTACCGTTCTCCCCAGAATCAAAAATCTTAATTCTATCGGGATCATTAATATCAACATAATAAACATCTATAACCCTATAGTTAAACCAACGTCCGTAGTTGTCAAGTATGGACACTTTATCACCAACCTCTATATTTTTCAACTTCCAAAACACAGCAGGTTGTCCTTGATTATCATCATAATGCGCATTCAATAATAAGTTGCCTTCTTCAGATGGTCTTGCCCCACCCTTATACCATCCAACAACATTCCAATCTCCTGGAGCTTCCAAATGACCGTCTCCATCAACACCAACCTTCACAACATCAGCATTAACTCCAATTGATTCTATTTTTATTCTTTTTGGAAAACCGTAAATGGGCTTAGACATTTCTTTAAAAACTGAGTGCTCTTCTATGGATAAAACGGTGCCTTGGGTGTTTTCAATGTCTTTTTTAAATAAAGACAAGTCTAACCCAAAAAAATTAGGGTACGATAAAAAGTATATGACTGCAAACACAACGACAACTAATGCGGTCATAAATATCATATTTTTGAAACGTGTTGATTGATCTACCTGTATCATGAGATAATAACTTTGGGCGTGAAGACAGAATGGTCGCGTAAGGACAAGCCAAACCCAACCATTCTACCTTCCGCCCAAAGCGAA